>JAABUH010001600.1_pt1 | contig 24369 bp, 28 predicted proteins | sample 5559121 | NCBI WGS metagenome assembly JAABUH01 (sample SAMN10711871, study PRJNA513364) | rock metagenome | isolation source: Antarctica rocks | place: Antarctica: Victoria Land, Battleship Promontory nord | collected 2015-12-28
ACCGCGTTGTCGCCGCTGACCAACCCCCGCCCCGCCCAGGACGGCACCCGGGATGAGCGCCCCGCCGGACAGCGCCGCGCCGACGGGTTCGCCGACATCCTTGATGTCTACCTGGGGTGCGGGGCCTCCCCGACCGAGGGTGGGGTCACACCCCACGTGACGCTCAGCGTGACGGCCCGGGACCTCGCCGAACAGGCCGACACCGGCCCAATCGACCTCGACGGGGTGGACCTCGATGCGCGGTGGCCGTTTCAGCTGGCCTGGATGGGCCCCACTCCGGGGCCGCTGGCCTATGACTGCGACCTGACCCAGGTGGTGCTCAACGACGACGGGGTGCCGCTGAACCTGGGGCGCACCGAACGCCTCGTCATCCCCGGGTTGCGGCGGGCGTTGGTCATCCGCGACCAAGGGTGTGCCTTCCCCGGCTGTGGGCGCCCCGCCGCATGGTGCCAGGCCCACCACGTGATTTTTTGGGCCGACGGCGGAACCACCGACCTGTCAAATCTGATGCTGCTGTGCCGATTCCACCACCGCCACATCCACAACGGGCAATGGGAGGCATTCATCGGCGACGACGGGCACCCCTGGTTCATCCCACCTACCGCGATCGACCCCCAACGAAGACCCCTGCCCGCCTGGGGACGGGCGGGGGCGCGCGCGGCATGACCAACCCGACGGACCCGCCCGTCCGTGGATGCCGCGCGCCGTCGATCGCGACGACAGGGTCGGGCCCGCTCCCACCAGCAGGCCGCGCCCCCACCAGCAGGCTGCGCCCCCGGCCACCACACTCGCGCAGATCACCCGCCCGGGACCAGCTCGGTGCGCAGCGCGTCGAAGACAGGCAGCAGGACCGCGGCCACCTACTGACCGATCAACCGGAACATCTCCGCGTCTCGGCCCATCGGATCGGTGATGTCGAGGATGTCCGGGGCGACCGGGGAGGTGGCGCGAGCCTAGTGGCACGCGGCTACCGTCGGGTTGAGAGTTTTATCCAAAAGCATTGTCTGGCTTCGAATTGCGGGGGGTGGTAGGGGTCGCGGCGATGAATGCGGCAATCCTGTCGCCGTAAGGCGCGCACCCCCGTCAGTGCAGCGCCGGATCCTCAGCGAACGCGTGTAAGAGTGGACTCAGCGCGTCGGCCACCTGCGCGCCGACCGCCTCGAAGGTGGCGTAGTCGAGGCCGATCGGGTCGGCGATATCGTTCACCCGCTCGCCACGCGGCTGTTGTCCGCGGGCCTGCGTTAGCCGCTGGGAAAGGGTGTCGGCTTCGACCGAAACCGTCAGCAGCCGCCCGGCCTCCAAGAGCGTGAACGTGCGCCGCATGGCTTGGGGGCTCTGGGAGAGTACCCGGTCGCGGTGGCGGGTCGTCATCGTCAGGATCAGGTCGGCGTCCCCGACAATCGCGGGGGACAGTTGCCGCGCCCGGAAGCCCTCTGGATCGCCGCCCATGCTGCGCAACACCTCCGCTGCCGTCGGCTCCATGCCATACCCGATCACTGCCCGAGTGCCTGCGCCTTTGCCGCCGAGCCCGAGGCCGTGCTCGGCGGCAAAGGCGCAGGTGAGGCGCTCGGCGGTGGGTGAGCGACAGATGTTGCCGGTGCAGACGAACAGCACGTGCACGTCGGAACTCCACTCGTCGTAGGTTCGGTCCACTGTAGCGATGCGGGGAGGTTTCTCGTGGGGCGTGCTGCGCGGCTTGCTGGCATGGTGTCGTCATGCGGCTGACGGTGTTGGGTACGGGCTACCTGGGGGCCACGCATGCGGCGTGCATGGCTGAGCTCGGCCACGACGTGCTCGGGGTGGACGTCGACCCGGCCAAACTCGCGAAGCTGCGGGGCGGTGAGGTGCCGTTCTACGAACCCGGCCTCGAGGATGTGCTGCAGCGCAACATTGCCGCCGGCAGGTTGCACTTCTCCGACTCTTACGCAGAGGCCGTGGTGTGGGGCAACGTGCACTTCGTCTCGGTCGGGACACCGCAGAAGGAGGGCGAGCTCGCGGCGGACGTAACGGCCGTCGAGGCAGTGATGGACGCACTGGCTCCGCTGCTGAGCGAGCCGGCGGTGATCCTCGGCAAGTCGACGGTGCCGGTGGGCACGGCAGCCGGGCTGGGGGCGAGGATGCGCGCGCTCGCCCCGGCAGGGGATGGCGTGGAGGTGGCCTGGAACCCGGAGTTCCTCCGGGAAGGTTTTGCGGTGCAGGACACCCTGCACCCGGATCGCATGGTGCTGGGGGTGGACCGCGAGCGTCCCGGCCGGGCGGAGGCGGTCGCCCGTGAGATCTACGCGGAGCTGCTGCGCCACGGCGTTCCGCTGTTGATGATGGACCTGGCGACGGCCGAGCTGGTGAAGACGGCCGCCAATGCCTTTCTGGCCACCAAGATCTCGTTTATCAACGCGATGGCCGATGTGTGCGCAGCAGCCGGTGGGGATGTGACGGTGCTGGCCGATGCCCTGGGCCATGACCCCCGGATCGGACGCCGGTTTCTCAGCGCCGGAGTCGGATTCGGCGGCGGATGCCTGCCCAAGGACATTCGGGCGTTCATGGCCAGGGCCGGTGAGCTCGGCCTCGGCCAGACCATGGCGTTCCTGCGGGAGGTGGACAACCTCAACGTGAGCCGGCGCGCAGCCATGGTGGAGCTCGCACGAGAGGCGGTGGGCGGCAGCCTGCTCGGCGCCCGGATCGCCGTGCTGGGTGCGGCCTTCAAGCCGGACTCCGACGACGTGCGCGACTCCCCGGCACTCAACGTGGCTGGTCAGATGCAGCTGCGGGGGGCCACGGTCACCGTGTACGACCCGAAGGCCATGGACAATTCCCGACGACTGTTTCCCACCCTGACCTACGCCACGTCCGCGTTGGATGCCTGCTCCAAGGCGGACGCCGTCCTGCTGCTCACCGAGTGGTCGGAGTTCCGGGAGATGTCGCCGGAGCTGTTGGCCGAACGGGTCAGCGCGAGGGTGATGATCGACGGGCGCAACTGTCTTGATCCCGCCGTGTGGCGGGCCCAGGGGTGGACCTATCGAGGGTTGGGACGCCCGTAGCCGCAGCCGGGAGACTGCCGCGCACTGCGAGCGCCAGATAGTCGTCGATGGTCGGCGGCACAGTGGGGAGGCGGAAGGTCTCGACGGCGCCACGGGCCAGGCGGGTGAGGAACGGCGGCTGCGTCGGCGCGACGTCACCGTTGATCTCCCGTGCGGTGAGGCCGTACATAGTGGTGCGCACGACACGCCCGGTGCCGGCCCACAGCTCGTTGCTGAGTTCGGCGCGCACACTTCCGGTCAGCAGCAACTGCCCCGGCGAGAAGTCCGTGTCGACGGCACGTTTGGCGGCGGCCAGAACCTCCGGGACCTACTGCCTCTCGTCGACCAGCACCGGCCGGGGAGCACGGCGCAACGCCGCATCGGGGTCCGCGCGATAGGCCGCCGCAACGCCGGGCTGGTCAAGCCGCTCAACGCGGGCCACCCGCTGCGCCTCGCGGTGGTTGTCTTCTCGAGTGCGCCCGTGATCATCACCGCCGGAAAGTCGGCCAACAGATCATCGAGATAAGTATCGGCGAGCCGCGGCCGGCCGGGGATGGCGGCCGCGGTCTTGAAAGTCCCGCTCGACCTTGCCGACGTACTAAAGTGCGGCGAAATACCGGCTTCATGCATAGTGCAGTACCAATACCACACACAGACTACTGCCAATACGCCACAGATCTCGAGCCGCTCAGATTTCCAGGAAGGTGCGGAGCACGCGTCCGACGGAGAGGCACGCTCCACCAGGCGCCCCACCTGGAAGAGCAGGATCAGCACGAAGGTCGAGGCGAATCCCTGCAGGACGAAGGAGGCCCGGTAGGTGCGGGCCACCGCGAAGTCCCGCCGCAGGAACGCCCGGCGAGGGCCACACTCCTCATCCCGCCGTCACGCGCAGGAACAGCGCCTCCGGGACGTCCGCGCCGTTCGGGACATCCAGCCGCCACTAGAGGGCGAAGTGCCTCAGGCGACGAGTTCGCGCAGCCGCTGGACGTCGGCGGCGATCCGGTCGATGGCGGTGCTCACCGATTCTTCCCGTTTGGCCGCGAGGGCGGTGAGGATCCAGCCGCGCAGCAGAGTGGACATCGGTACGTCGAGTTGGGCGGCTAGTGACTCGATGGCGGCGGCGTCCTCGGGGGCGAGGCGAACCGCGACGGGCACCGACCTGTTCGGCCGGGTCGACACCGCGCCGGCGGGCATCGGGTCGTTGCGGGTGGTTTCGGCCTCGGCCGCGATCTGGGCAATGAGGGGGCGGGGATCGGTGGTCATGACGGGGTCCCTTCTCGGTAGGTGCGCTGGTCGGTGCTGTTGGCGTGCCACCCGGTGGCTCCCCACCAAGCGGTGGATTTGTCTTGGCGGTGCACGAGGATGAGGACGAGCACGGCCGCCGCGGTGGGTGAATAGCCGAGCAGGCGGGCGCCGGCCCCGGAGGTGCTCTTGGGGTCGGGGTCGAACAGTTGTGCGTCGACGTCGGCCAGGGCCTCGACCGCTTCGGGCACCGACACTTTGTGGGCAGCCCACATGTGCTCGGCACCGTGCGTCCAGTCCACGTCGAACCTCACCGATCCAGTTTACACGCGTAAACGCCTACTGTCAGTCCCAACCTCCCGGACTTCCGGCAGGTGTCGTTGCCGATTCGGCGTCGGGTGCCGGAACCCACCTAACGGTGGTCCTGGGCTTGATGGACCTCATCCCGCACCCGCGGCTCGCACGGAACTGGCGCGGCGGCGCGCCCGCTCGACGATGTTCTCGGCGACCTCCGGAGTGATTCGGGTGCCGTCCGCCGGGCATACCTCTGTCAATATTGCCCCAAGCTTCCCCGACGTTTGGCATAGGCGCCGGACGCGCCGAACAACCACAAGGCCGCGGCCAGTACCACGAGGCCGCTGATCAGCAGCCCCGTCAACCGCAGCACATCCACGTGCCCGGAGAGCAGGCTATCGCGCAGGGCCGCCACCCCCCAGGTGAAGGGCAGGAGCTGGGCCACCCAGCGCACGGCGCCGGGCAGGAGGGTGAACGGGAACCCACCTCGCCCAGCAGGGACAGGGCGCCGGTGATCAACCCGGCCAGGGCGGTACCCCGCTTGAACGCCATAGTGAACGCGGCAACGGCGCTCGGTGAGGCGGGGGTGGCCAGCAGCGCCTTCATGGTGCCGGTGGTCTGCTCGGGCGGCGCCCGGTCCACCAGGCGTCCCACCTGGAAGAGCAGCGCCAGCACGAAGGCCGAAGCTTCAGCTCTCGGAGTCGAGCCGGCTGCCGGCCCGGTCCCCTGATTCCGCGACGTCACCGCGACCGCCGTGAGTATCGCGACGGTTGCCGCGGTCGTGGCCGCCAATCTCTCGATCGCCCTGGTGCTGCACGTCCGGATCGATCTCGTCGGCGGCGCGGAAGCGCTCATGCTGCTCGGTTCGTTTGCCGGCCGCGTGCTCACTGCGCTCGTCGGCTTGCAACTCCAACTTCTCCGCCGCGGCGGCCTTGCGATCTGACTCCGCCCGGGCCTGGCGCGCGAGCGCTTCCTGCTCGGCCGCCTCGGCCTCATGCCCCCGCACCGTCCTTTCCTGCGCGGCGGCGTCCCCTCTGATGTTCTCGGCCTCGTCCCGGCGTTTCTCCTGCTTCTTCTGAGCGCCCTTCTTCATGGCTGCCCACAGCAGGGCCAGCAATAGAAGAACCACGACAACAGCGACGATGATCCAGATGATGGTGTTACGACTCATGACTTCTCCGGTCAGCGGTTCCTCGAGCGCAATGGTCCCGCAACCCTAGTGCTGTTGATCACCTAAAAGCGATACTGCAGCCAGCAACTTTCGCCGGTACTTCCCAACCGCTTTCTGGCCCGGAATTGGAAGGCACCGATACCGTTGGGTGTGCCGAGACCGGTCGGACCGTCGAAGCCCGTGCCGCCGGTGCACAGGCAGGTGCCGCACGAGCCGTTGCTTCCGGAGGTGACGTCAGACAGCAATCCCGAGTGCGAGTAGGGGTAGCTGGCGTTGTACACGCGGCCGCGCCATGGCCTGGTTAGCCTAGTCAGACCAGACCATGGCGGTATGCTGGCCAAGTGACGGTTCAGGTAAATATCTACGAGGCCAAGACACGGCTGTCACAGTTGCTCGACCAAGCCGTCGCCGGCGACGAGGTGGTCATCGCCCGGAACGGCCGACCCCTCGCGCGTCTCGTCCCTATCGCCGCGGCGAGCCCTGATCGCCAGCGGGGAGCCTGGGAGGGACGGGGCCGGATTGCACCAGATTTCGATGCAACACCCGACGACGTCATCGAGCTGTTCTACGGGGACGGCACGGTCGATCCGCACTGAGCCTGCTGCTGGACACCCACGTTCTACTGTGGTGGCTCTTCGATGATCCACGGCTTCGTGCACAGACCGCCCAGGTGATCGACGACAGCGGGGCCGACGTCGTCGTCTCCTCCGTGAGCGGATTCGAGATTGCCACCAAGAAGACTCTCGGCAAGCTCGAAGCCCCGGACGACCTGGAGGCGCAGCTCGACGAGGGCGGCTTCACCGTCCTGCCCCTTTCGCTGCGACACGGCCTGGTGGCCGGCGCCTTGCCGATGCATCACCGCGATCCTTTCGACCGACTTCTCATCGCCCAAGCACAGTGTGAGGGCCTGACCTTGGTCACGGCCGACCCGGCGCTGCGGCAGTACGACGTCGGCGTCCTCCTGGCATGAAGCGCGGCACCACTCGGCCAGTTTCCGCCTTCGTGACGGGTGTGGTGGCGGCAGACCGCTTTCCGACCTCACTGGGCTAGGGTCCGAGCGTGACGCGAGTGGTGGTGACCGGCGGCGCCGGATTCCTGGGATCGCACCTGTGCCAACGGCTGCTGGCCGACGGGTGCGAGGTGGTGGCCATCGACAACTTCCTCACCGGCTCTCCGGTCAACGTCGAGCACCTCCTGGAGCACGAACGATTCCGGCTGGTGCGCGCTGACATCACCGACTACTTGCACGTGCCCGGGCCGGTGGACCAGGTGCTGCACTTCGCCAGCCCCGCCAGCCCGATCGACTACCTCAAGTTGCCCATCGAGACCCTCAAGGTCGGCTCCATCGGCACCCTGCACGCGCTGGGGCTGGCGAAGGATAAGGGCGCCCGTTTCCTGCTGGCCAGCACCTCGGAAACCTACGGAGACCCGCAGGTTCACCCGCAGCCGGAAACCTACTGGGGCCACGTCAACCCGGTGGGCCCGCGCGCGGTGTACGACGAGGCCAAGCGCTACGCCGAGGCGCTGACCATGGCCTACCGCCGCGCCCACGGTGTCGACACTGCGGTGCTGCGCATCTTCAACACCTACGGCGAGCGGATGCGTCCCAACGACGGCCGCGCGATCCCCACCTTCATCCGCCAAGCCCTGGCCGGCGAGCCGCTGACCGTGGCCGGTGACGGAACGCAGACCCGGTCGGTGTGCCATGTCGACGACCTGGTGGCGGGCATCTTGAAGCTCCTGCGCAGCGAGCTGGTGGGGCCGGTGAACATCGGCAACCCGGCCGAGCTGACGGTGCTGGCGCTCGCGCAACGCATCATCGCGTTGGCCGGTAGTCCGAGCGAGATCGCCTTCATTCCCCGCCCGGCGGACGACCCCAGCGTCCGCAGGCCCGACATCACCCTGGCGCGTACCCAGCTCGGATGGGAGCCGCAGATCAGCTTGGACGACGGGCTCGGCCGCACCATCGACTGGTTCCGGCGCTTGGTCTAGAGCCGCGATGCGGACGATAGCAACTGATATAGTCGGGATATGGGCGCGGCAGAGGAGATCAGGTCCGCTCGCAGCCGTGCCGGAATAACGCAAGAGGAGCTCGCGCGTCGCTCGGGCGTCGCTCAGCCCAATATCGCGGCGTACGAAACAGGGGCCCGTAGTCCGTCGACCACAATGTTGCTCCGGCTGATCGCCGCCGCGCGACCTCGTCCGTCCGCCGTCCTGCAAGAACGTCTGGCCGACGTTCTCTCCACCGTGTCGCGACACAAGGCTGGCAACGTCCGGGTGTTCGGCTCGGTAGCCAGGGGGGACGACACCTACGACAGCGATGTCGACCTGCTCGTCACATTCGGTGACGACGCGACGATCCTCGACCAATCCAGGATCGTGATCGACCTCCAAGACTTGCTCGGGTGCGACGTCGACGTCGTTTCGGACGCGACACTGGGCCGCCGAGCCGCCTCGATCTTGAGCGACGCGGTGCCGCTCGCCTGATGGGCGGACGACGCGAGCCCGGGCAGCGACTGGCCGAGGAGCACGGGCAACGCGTCGTGGATTGCCTCTACGACGTTCTGGAATTCGTCGAGATGGCGGCCAACCTGACCTCGGCTGGTCGGGAGCGCTACAACGAAGACATCAATCTGCGCCTTGCCGGCGAGGCAATCTGCCATCGGATGGGTGGGGCTGCGGCACGCCTGCTGCACACCGACCACGGACGTTTCGCGGCTGCTTATCCCGAGATTGACTGGGTGGGCATCAGGGGATTGCGCAATGTGGTCGCCCACCAATACGAGGGCGTAGACCACCGCCTCATCTGGAATGCCCTGATCACGGAGTTCCCGGCAGACGCGGTCAAGGTACGAGCCCTGTTGCGGGACTGAATCGACGCAGTTGCGCTCGCCGCATGGTTGCAACTGGCATGGAGCCGTTAGGTGCTGCGCATCCTGTACTCGACCTAGGCGTCCGCGGCCTGCTCGGATGTCATCGCCTCCACCGCACTGCGATCCAATCCTGCGGTGTGCACCAGCCTCTCGAGGAGCCAACCCTTGACCCGTGCCCCCGGTCGGGTGACTGATGCGCAGCTGCGGTGGCTCTATGCGAACGCCGCCGCACTGGTGGCCACTTCGAACGAGGATTTCGGGCTCACGCCGGTGGAGGCGTTCGGGTTCGGTACCCCCGTGGTGGCGCTGCGCGCGGGCGGTTACCTGGACAGCTGCGTCGACGGCGTGACTGGGGTGTGGGTCGAGGATCCCTCGGTGGGGGGAGTGGGGGACGGTCTGCGGCGTTTTCGGTCGGCCGCCTTCGACCGCGACACCATCATCGCCCATGGTGCGCAGTGGTCGCCGCAGCGTTTCGCCGGCCGGCTGGCTGCCCTGATCAACGAGGTGCTCTGACTTCGAAGGTCAACTCGCTGGTTCGCCGGGGCATCAGCAGCACCGCGCCGATCATCAGCACGGCCACCACGGCCAGCGCCACCAGCACGTAGTGGGTGGCATCGCTGAGCGCCAGGCGGACGAACTCGTGCACGGCCGGCGGCGCGCTCGAACCGGGCTCCAGGATGGCGCTGGTGCCGTTGGCATTCGTCGGGAGGCCGAGCCCGTTCGGGGCCCCGGCGTAGCGATGGCTCAGTACGGCGTTGGCCACTGCGCCGAGCACCGCCACCCCGACGGCGCTACCCAGGGAGCGGCTGAACATGTTGGTGCCCGTGACCACCCCGCGGCGCTCCCAGCCGACCACCGACTGCGCGGCCACCACAGTCGGCGAGGACACCAGCCCCAGCCCGACGCCGATGGTGAAGCAGCACGCCGTCACCGCCCACACGCTGGAGCCCGCTCCGAGGCGGAGCGCGAACACGGCCCCGGCCAGCAGGATCACCATCCCGATCAGCGCCGTGTCCCGGAACCCGATGCGCAAATAGACCCGTCCGGCCAGCGACGCCGCCAGCGGCCAGCCCACGGTGAGCGCGGCCAGCGCGAAGCCGGCGACCACCGGGCCGGTGCCCAGCACGCCCTGCACGTAGGTCGGCACGTAGGAGCTGAGCCCGATCACCATGGCGCCCACCCCGACGGCGATCAGGCTGCTGCCGGCGAGCACCCGCCGGGTGAACACCCACAGCGGCAGCACCGGCTCCTCGGCTCGCCGCTCCACCAGGACGAAAGCGGTGATCAGCGCGGTGCCGACGACGAAGATCACCACGCTCACCGGTGAACCCCAAGCCCAGGCGACGCCGCCCTCGAGCAGTCCCAGAATCAGCAGCGCGCAGCCGACGGTGAGCGTAGCGGCGCCGGTGTAGTCGATGGTGTGCTTGCGGCGCTGCACCTTCTCGTGCAGGTTGCGGTGCAGCATCCACACGGCGAGCGCCCCGACGGGCAGGTTGACGAAGAAGATCCACCGCCAGGACAGGTACTCGGAGAACACCCCGCCGAGGGTGGGCCCGACCACCGCCGAGATGCCCCACACGCTGGCCAGGTAGCCCTGCACCCGGGCCCGCTCGGCCACCGAGTACAGGTCGCCGGCGATGGTGATGCCCATGGGCTGTACGGCGCCGGCGCCGAGTCCTTGGATGGCGCGGGCGGCGATCAACGCGGGCATGCTCCACGCTGCGCCGCAGAGCACGGAGCCGAGCAGGAACAGCCCGATGCCGAAGAACAGCACAGGTTTGCGCCCGAACAGGTCGGCGAGCTTGCCGTAGACGGGCACCGATACCGCCTGGGCGAGCAGATAGATGGAGAACAGCCACGGAAACTGCGAGAAGCCACCGAGGTCGCGGACCACCGAGGGCACCGCCGTGGCGATGATCGTGCTGTCCAGGGCAACCAGTGCGGAGCTGAGCATGATCGCGATGAGCACCGGTCCGCGCTCAGAACGAAAACCGACGCCCGCGCGTGGTGTGGTGTCGGTGCTCACTCTCGGTGCCAACCCAGGCCGCCTGCCCGGCATTCCCGCCCGAACTTGGGGACGCCCACAGGTGCCAAGTACCTCTCAGCGTCCCATCGCGCGTCGGTCGAGTGCGCGGCGGATCTTCTGCACCACCTCGTCCGGTCGGTCCGTGAGGTCGTGCCAGGTGAACCGCAGCACCAGCCAGCCGTCGTTGCTGAGCTCGTTCTGTCGCGTGCGGTCACGTTGGAACCTGGCGATGTCATGGTGCCAAGCCCACCCGTCTACCTCCACCGCGACGCGCTGCGTGGGGAACGCCACGTCGATCACGGCGCCGGACGTGCGGTAGGCGGTCGTCCACCCGCAGATGCCGGCCGAGCGAAGCAGCTTGACCAATGTTCGCTCGGCTGCGGACGCGGTGTTGTCGGCTGCGGCGGCGAGGAGCACGGCTGCGCGCGGTGCTCCACGCCGGCCCGTGTTGCGCTCATGCGCCGCGAGCAGAACAGGCAGCGTCACGCGGCGTTGGAGTGCCCGGTCGAGTAGCGCCGAACCACCGGGCAGCACTGCTGACTCCAGCACGGTGAGCGCGAGCTCGGTGACCCAAAGGTCGCGGAACCCCACAAGGTCACGGGGATGCAGGTCCCGCCTGCGTACCCGCGCACCCGGGACCGTACGCGGGCGCCGAGCATGCGGGACGGTCACGGTGCAGACTTTGGGCAGCTCGTCGGTGAGGTTGTGCCACCACGCGGCGCTGAGGCCGTCGGCGGCGGCATCGGTGCCTGCCGCATAGACGGCGGTGCGCAAGCGGGCCCGGTCGCCGAACTCGCGGTCGGCCATGAAGTACACCTGCGGTGCCACGCGGATCCACCGGCCGGACGCCTTGCGCTCGCGCACCTGGGTCTGGCTCAGACCCGCCTCGCGCGCTTGCGCGTACGTGATGACGCCGTCTTGGCGACGGAGGAAGTGGTCGAGGAGCACCGCGGTGAGACGCGCCCCGCGGGCGGGCGGTTCCGTCTGGCCACAGTTTGGGGACGTTGAGAGGTGTCCAGCACCTCTCAACGTCCCCAAACCGGGGCGGATAGGCTCCGGCCGTGCCCGAACTCGCCGATTACGCCCACGTCGCCGCAGGGAAAGTCCGTGACCTCTACGCCATTGACGCCCAGCACCTACTACTCGTCGCCTCGGACCGCATCTCCGCCTACGACCACGTGCTCGACACCCCGATCCCGGACAAGGGCCGCGTCCTCACCGCGATGAGTGTGTTCTTCTTCGACTTGCTTGGCGGCCGCAACCACCTCGCCGGCCCCCCCGACGACGCGCGAATCCCCGCTGCACTTCGCGGTCGCGCCTTGGTCGTGCAGCGGCTGGAGATGGTGCCGGTGGAGTGCGTCGCCCGCGGGTACCTCACCGGCTCCGGCCTCAGCGACTACCGGTCCAGCGGTGCGGTGTGCGGCGTAAATCTGCCCGCGGGGCTCACCGAGGCCAGCCGTCTGCCTGAGCCGATCTTCACCCCCGCCACCAAGGCCGCACTCGGGGACCACGACGAGAACGTGGACTTCGCCACCGTGGCCGCCCAGGTGGGTACGGAGATGGCCGAACAGCTGCGCGCCGCCACCCTGGACGTCTACCTGCGGGCGGCGGCCCACGTCGCTGGACGCGGTCTGATCCTGGCGGACACCAAGCTGGAGTTCGGCCGGGACGCCGCCGGCGAGCTGGTGCTTGCCGATGAGGTGCTCACTCCGGACTCCTCGCGCTTCTGGCCGCAGCAGGGGTACGAGGCCGGGCACGTGCAGCCGAGCTTCGACAAGCAGTACGTGCGTGACTGGCTCACCGGCCCCTCGGGCTGGGACCGCCACGGTGACACCCCACCACCGCCGCTACCCCAGGACGTCGTGCAGGCCACCCGCGAGCGTTACGTCGAGGCCTACGAACGCATCTCCGGACTGTCCTTTTCGGACTGGTTGCATCCTTAGATCTGGATGGCGGTCGGCCCGCCGACGTGTAGCCGTCACGCCACGGTGGCGATGAGTTGCGCCAACCGCCGCTTCGCCGCCACCGCAGCGTCGGCCACAGTTCACCTGGCCGGGGTGTGCTTGGGCCATGGCCACGGTGATTGTGTCACTGTCCGGAACCCGCACCGAGAACCTCGAGAAGGCGGTGAGCTTTGCCGCCGAGCTCGACCACCGTGGTGTGCCGCTGTCGTTGCTGGTGGCCCCGCGGATGCGCAACGGGCGATGGCTGGTCAACGACGCACCGACGGTGCAATGGCTGCAGCTGCGCCGCGCTGGAGGTGATGCCATCGTCCTGCAGGGCTACGACCAGTCCAGGGACCAGGTGCTGGGCGGCTCCCGGCGGGCCGAGTTCGCCCGGGTGGCCGAGCACGAGGCGATGCTCCGTCTCACCGCCGCCGATCGAGCGCTGGAGTCGATCGGCCTGCGCACCCGCGTGTTCGCACCGCCGCGCTGGCTGGTGTCATCGGGTGCGCTGGCCGCGCTGCCGCGCGCGGGATTCCGGGTGTGTGCCGACTCGACCGGGGTCCGCACGCTGCCCAGCGGTCAGGTGCGACGCGCACGGGTGCTCGCGGTCGGCGGCGGCAAGAAGGCGGAGCCGTGGTGGTGTCGCGCGGTGGTCCTCGGCGCCGGGCGCACCGCTCGCCGCGGAGGTCTGGTGCGGCTGTCCCTCGCGGCCAAGCACCTGGCCCACTCCGGCCCCCGTCAGGCGATGCTCGACGCACTGGACCTGGCGCTGCACCACGGAGCGGTGCCGCAGCGCTACGCGGAGACAGCCCTCGGAGAGAAGGCCGCCTGATGCACCTGTTCTGGAAAGCACTCCAGAGTTAAAGCTCGGCGGGCACGCCCGGCTCGAGCACAGTGAACTCGGTCCGCTCCGGCTTCAACCCGCGCAGCAGGTTGTACTGCATCTCCGGCTTGGCCAACACCGCTTGATGGATCGGTACCGCCACGCGCGGCGCCACCGCCCGCAGGTAGTCGATGGTCTCGGAGATCTTCATCCACGGCGCGCCCGCGGGCAGGGCCAAGACGTCCACCGGCTCCTCGGGGACGTACAGCGAGTCGCCCGGGTGCAGCAGTGCGCCGTCGGCCAGCAGGTAGGCCACGTTGTCGATGTTGGGGATATCCGGGTGGATCACCGCGTGCAGTCCGCCGCGCACCTTAATTGGTATCGCACCGATCTGTAGCTCGTCGCCTGGATGCGCGGCTGTCCACCCCAGCTGCTCGGCGGTCGCCGGATCTGCAATCAGACGGGCCGCGGGGTTGTTGGCCAGCAGCTGCGGCAGGGCGTCGACGTCCACGTGGTCGGGATGCTGGTGGGTGATGAGTACCCCGTCGAGGTCGGTCAGCTCCGTGAAGCCGTCGGAGTACGTGCCGGGATCGAACAACAGTCGGGTGCCGTCGAGCTCGACCAGCACGCAGGAGTGCCCAAAGTGGGTGAGCCGCATCAAGATTCCTTCTTCCACTGGCGAAGTACCCGATCGGCGGGGATGTGTCGGCGACCGGAGGTGAGAAAGTTGCGGGTGAGGCGCATGGTCAGCTCCGGGTGCTCGAACTGCGGCACGTGCCCGGAGTCGGGGATCACCACCGACTCCGCTTGCGGCAGCGCCTCGCTGACGTAGCGGGCGAACTTCGGGGGAACCAAGCGATCGGCGGCGCCCCAGATGAACAGCGCGGGCACCGCCAGCTGCGGCAGCCGGTCCCAGAAGCCGGTCTCCCCGAAAGGTTCGTCGGTGTAGATGTTCAGCGTCGCCGAGAAGGCCGCGCGACGGTGGGCGGGGTCTTTCATCGCCAGGATGAACTCGTCGATCGCCGCGTCGTACCAGCTCGCCGGCAGACGCTTGGGGTCCGCGAACATCGCCTTGAGGCCGGCAACCAGCGCCGCGCGGGGCGGGCCGAAGGGCAGGCGTGCACCGAGGCCGACCGGCAGCAGGCCGGCGAGTGGCGCGAGCTGGCGGAAACGGCGAAATGCCGGTGCGGCGCAAAGCAACACGAGCCGGTCCACGGCGTCGGGGTCGCGCAGCGCAAGCTCGAGGGCCAGCCTGCCACCGAGGGAGTTGCCGATCACCACGGCGCCGCGGGCGTCCACCACGTCCAAGAACGAGCGCAGCCAGCGGTACATCTGGTCGGCGGTGTAGCTCCATGGCGGTGCCTCGGAGGCACCGAACCCAGGGGTGTCGGGGGAGATGACGCGGTGATCCTTCGCCAGGTCGGCGAGCACCGGAAGCATCGAGGCGTTGGTGGCGCCCAGCCCGTGCAGCAGCACCACGGGCCGTCCGTCGGCGGGCCCGGCTTCCAAGTAGGCGGTGCGAATGCCGAGGGCGCTGACCTCGCGGGAGTGCGCGCGAGTGGGCAGGTCGGCTTCGGGGGCGAACGCGCCCCCGATCTGCAGCACCGTGTTCAGGCTGCCGCGGGCCACGAGGTCGCCGTCGAGGAACGCCTCGACCCCACTACGGCGTCCCAGCAGCATGTCAGCGAGCGTGGCGGCATCGGTCCGGATGCTGCACGTGGGGTGCTTGATGGCACCGACGAGGAGGCTGACCTCGCCCCGCTCACTGCGGATGGTCCACCGCCCGCGTCCGGCGACATCCAGCACCATGGTGACCAGCGGACGGCGTGCCAGCACCGAGCGGGTGAGGTCGCGGGGCAGGTGCTTGCGCAGCACCGTGCTCGGATCGATGCTCTCCCGTGGCGGTGCCATTAGGGGTACTCCTCGTTTAGGTGCAGCCGGCGTTCGAAACCTACCGACAGTTCAGCATTCATCGGTCTCGCTATGGTCACAAGTCGTCCCTGGGGCCTCCGAATGCCGGGTCGAAGAAGCGCAACGCAGGAAACCGAGCGAAACCGCGGTCCGCCGTGGCCAGCCGGCACCCGTGCGCGAGGGCTACTGCGGCGAGTACCGCGTCGGGCACCAGGTTCCCGGCGATCTGGCGATCTGCCGCTACCAAGCTGCCGAGCCGCTCCCAGGCGGCGTTCCCCGCGGGCAGCCACCGGGCGCGTCGAGCCGCGCGCAGCGCATCGACAAAGGCAAGGGCGGTGGCGGCGGGCGCGGGATCTGCATAAATGCGTCGGTTGGTGACGATGCGCACGAAGGCGCCCAGCCCCTGGTCGTTCAACGCCAGCTCGTCCTCGCCGGCCACCAGCCCCGCCAACCAGTCGGCGTAGGCCTTGTGCCGCACAGACTCCCGGCGGAACGCGGATACCAGGACATTGACGTCCGGCAGGATCACGCCCGCTCGTCGAGTGCGGCCCAGACGGCATCACGGTCGCTGAGGTCCACAAGTGGCTCGTCGTCGGCGTTTCCGTAAGTCGGTAGCGGCGCGACCTGCGCTCGTGGATGGCTGGGTGGCTCCGACAACAGTTGGCGGAGCGCCTGCTCCATCACGCTGGTGACGGTTTGGCCCGCCTCGGCCGCCCGTTGCCTGACCTGCTCCAGCAGCGCATCAGGCAGGTTCATGGTCGTCCGCATGCATACGAGCATACATTGCGATATGTGTGTATGCGGCGCGAGTGACCGTGCCCTGCCAGTAGGCTCAGCGCTGCCCGAACCGATCCGATCCAGGGAGCACGCAGTGGCCCGAGTAGTCGTCGACGTGATGCCGAAGGCCGAGATCCTCGACCCACAAGGCAAGGCGATTGCCGGCGCGCTGCCACGGCTGGGCTTCACCGGGGTCAGCGAGGTCCGTCAGGGCAAACGCTTCGAGCTGGAGGTCGGTGAGGACATCGACGACGCCGCGCTGGCGCAGATCGCGCAGACGTTGCTGTGCAACACCGTGATCGAGGAGTGGACCGTCACCAGGGTCTCGGCGTGAGCGCCCGGATCGGCGTTATCACCTTTCCCGGCACGCTTGATGACGTCGACGCGGCGCGCGCCGTTCGGCTGGCCGGCGCGGAGGCGGTGAGCTTGTGGCACGGCGATGCCGATCTGCACGAGGTCGACGCCGTGGTGGTGCCCGGGGGCTTCTCCTACGGCGACTATCTGCGGGCGGGAGCGATCGCCCGCTTCGCGCCGGTGATGGCCGAGGTGGTGCGCGCCGCGGCGGCAGGCATGCCGGTACTGGGGATCTGCAACGGTTTTCAGGTGCTCTGCGAGGCGGGGCTGCTGCCTGGCGCGCTGACCCGAAACGAGGGCCTGCACTTCCTCTGCCGCGACCAGTGGCTGCGGGTGGAGTCTGCGGGGACGGTGTGGACCTCGCGCTACGAGGCGGACGCGGAGATCCTGGTGCCGCTGAAGTCCGGCGAGGGGCGTTACGTGGCATCCGCGGACACGCTGGACGAGCTGGAAGGTGAAGGTCGGGTGGTCTTCCGTTACGTCGGGGACAACCCCAACGGCTCGATGCGGGGGATCGCCGGGGTGGCTTCGGCCGACGGCCGGGTGGTCGGGCTGATGCCGCACCCCGAGCACGCCACCGAGAAGCTCACCGGACCGACCGACGACGGGTTGGGGATGTTCCTGTCCGCGCTGGACAGCGTGCTCGCGGCCGTCTAGCGCAAACTCTGCCGGGGCACGAGGACCACGGTCACCCCAGCGGCCAGGAGGAACAGTGCCGCAGTCGCGAGCCCGGCCACACCGAAAACACGTGTGAAGTGTTCGCCGAGCGTCGCCGACCCGGCGAGTGCGCCGAATGCGGCGATGCCGATCGCACCGCCCGCCTGACGCGCTGTGTTGTTCACCCCGGAGGCCAGTCCGGCCTGCCTCGCCGGAACCGCGACGATCGCGGCCGACACCAGAGCCGGGGTGAGCAACCCGAGGCCGCTGCCCCACAACACCATCGCCACCAGCAGCACGCCATAGCCGGAGTCGGTGTGCAGCCGGGCCAGCAACGCAACACCGGTGGCAGCGGTCAGCAGTCCGAGCGTCATCGGCAATTTGGCCCCCACCCGAGCGGTCAGCCTGCCCGCGGCAGGCGCAAGCACGCTCATGGGGAGGAAGAGCGGGAGCAGCGCCACCCCGGCGGCGAGCGCCGAGCGGTGCTGCACGGTCTGTAAGTACATGGTGAGCAGAAACAGCAGCCCAAGGGTGCCAAGGTTCATCGCACCCGCCGCCGCGTTGGCGGCGAAGAACGCGGGACGGCGGAACAGCCCCAATGGCAGCATCGGGTCGGCTCGCCGGTGCTCCACCGTCAGGAAGACCACCAGCAGCAGACCGGCTCCGGCCCACGTCATCCAGTGCGCGTGCTGCACCACCGCGAAGATCGTCACCGCCAGCGCCGCACCACCGAGCAGCACACCTGCCCAGTCAACTCTCCGTGACTGTGCCTCGCGGCTCTCCCGCACCACCCGGGCGGCGACGGCACCGGCGAGGAGCACAATAGGCACGTTGACGAAGAACACTGCGCGCCAACCGATTCCGTCGACCAGTGCACCACCAAGCAGGGGTCCGGCGGGTAAGGCAATGCTGCCGACGCCCGCCCAGATTCCGATAGCCCGTGCCTGCTCGCCCCGCTCCGGGAACGCGTGACTGATGATCGCCAGCGTGCCGGGCAGCGCCAGCGCAGCCCCCAATCCCTGGAAGACCCGCGCAGCGATCAGCACGCCGACGGTGGGGGCCAGTCCGCAGCCCAGCGACGCCAGACCGAACAGTGTCAGTCCGGTCAACACCACGCGCTTGTGCCCCCGCAAGTCGCCGATCGTCCCACCGGCCAACAGCAGGCTCGCCAGTACCAGCGCGTATCCGTCGACCACCCACTGCAGGCCTGCGACATCGGCGTGCAGGGTGCTGCCGATCCGGGGCAGTGCCACGTTGACGATGGTGACGTCCAGGAGCACCAGAAAGTACCCGGCGCACATCACCACCAGTACGGTCCACCTGTTGTAAGCCATGCCGCCAGTGTTGTGTGCGCATGCTTCGGTGGTCGCCGAAGTGTCGCCGCCCTAGCCTGGTGTGATGAGCACTGGTGAGCCCGACATCGCTCGCGTGGCGGCCCTGATGGGAGAGCCGGCCCGAGCGCGGGTGTTGATGGCGTTGGTGGACGGGCGCGCGCTCTCCGCCAGCGTGCTCGCCGCCGAGGCCGGGGTGGCGGCCTCCACCATCAGCGAGCACCTGGCGCGACTGGTCGACGCGGGTCTGCTCACCGCTGAGCGACACGGCCGTTCGCGCTACTTCCGGCTCGCCGCACCCGAGGTGGCCGAGGTGTTGGAAGCCCTGGCCCGCATCGCACCGACCCAGCCCGTGCGGTCGCTGCGCCAGGGCACCCGAGCGAACGCATTGCGCCGGGCCCGCACCTGTTACAACCACTTGGCCGGGCAGCTCGGCGTGGCCCTGATGGTGGGACTGCTCGAGCGCGGAGTGCTGGAGGGGGGCGACGGAAGCCGGACCGCCGACGACCGACTCTCCGCACCCGGCCGAGCTGTGCACTACCAACTCACTCCGCAAGGGCACTCCACATTGGCCGACTTCGGCGTGCACGTGGACGCGGTGCTGCGTCGTCGTCCCCCGATTCGCTACTGCATGGACTGGTCAGAGCAGTCCCATCACCTCGCCGGTCCACTCGGCACCGCGGTGACCGATCGGTTGTTCACTGTGGACTGGATTCGGCGTGGGGCGCGGCGGCGCGCTGTGGTGCTCACCGATGCGGGGCGCCAGGGTCTGCACGACACCTTCGGCGTTCGTTGCCTTGTCCGGGCGGGCCAGTAAGGATGAGTGCGTGGACCTCCCCGTCGCGCCGCCCGTGAAGCCGATGCTCGCCAAAGCGGCCGACGCCGTGCCCGCGCAACCGTCCCCGGCGCGGTGGTCCTACGAACCCAAGTGGGATGGGTTCCGCTGCATCATTTTCCGGGACGGTGACGAGGTGCTTCTGGGCTCGCGCAACGGTAAACCCCTCACTCGGTACTTTCCCGAGGTCGTTGCATCCGTGCGTGCAGAGCTGCCGCGGCGCTGCGTGCTCGACGGCGAGATCGTGGTGCCCAAGGTGGTCGACGGGCGCACCCGGTTGGACTGGGACTCGCTCAGTCAGCGCATCCACCCCGCGGAAAGCCGTGTCACCAAGCTGTCCGAGGAGACGCCTGCACAGTTCATCGGCTTCGATCTGCTTGCGCTGGGCGAGGACGACCTGATGACTGAGCCGTTCTCGCAGCGCCGTGCCCGGTTGCTCGACGCGGTGGGCGCCGGGCCGTCGTGCCACGTCACCTCAGCTACGGACGACGCCACCACGGCCCAGCGCTGGTTCGACGAATTCGAAGGCGCCGGGCTGGACGGGGTGGTGGCCAAACGGTTGGGCGGGCACTACGCACCGGACAAGCGGGACATGATCAAGGTGAAGCACCACCGCAGCGCCGAGTGCGTCGTCGTGGGCTACCGTCCGCACAAGAGTCAGCCGGGGATCGGCTCCATGCTGCTGGGGCTCTACCTCGGCGATCAGCTGCAGATGGTCGGGGGCGCCTCGGCGTTTACCGCGAAGCGTCGGGTGGAGCTGCAGGCGGAGCTGGAGCCCTTGCGCCTTGGCGAGGACGTCACCGCCACCGGCGAGCCCAACCGGTGGAATGCCCGGATCGACCACTCCTGGGTGCCGCTGCGCCCCGAGCGGGTCGCGGAGGTGGCCTACGACCAGATGGAGGGCGAACGCCTCCGGCACGCCGCCCGCTTCGTGCGCTGGCGCCCCGAACGCGACCCCGCCGAGTGCACCTACGACCAGCTCGAGGTCCCGGTGCGCTTCGAGCTGGCTGACGTCCTGGCGGGTAAATGACTGCGAAGGCTCCGGCGGAGCAGCTCGACGTTGACGGCATTGAGGTGCGCCTGAGCAGCCCCGACCGGGTGATGTTTCCCGAGCTCGGCCCCGAGGCGGGCACGAAGCGGCACCTGGCGATGTACTACAAGACGGTCGCCGAGCACGGTGCGCTGCTCACCGCCCTGCACAACCGTCCCACTTACCTGCAGCGCTTCCCCGACGGCATCGCCGGCGAGGAGGTGTACCAGAAGCGCATCCCCGCCAAGCACCCCGAGTTTCTGCAGACCTGCACCGTGGCGTTCCCCTCCGGGCGCACCGCCGACGCCCTGAGTCCGCAGCACGCCGCCGACCTGGTGTGGGCCGCGCAGATGGGCACCGTGACGTTTCACCCGTGGCATGCACGCTGTACCGACACCGAGCATCCCGACGAGCTGCGCATCGACCTCGACCCGCAACCCGGCACCGCGTTCGCCGAGGCCCGGGCGATCGCGCTGGAGGTGGTGGCGCCGCTGCTCGACGAACTCGGCCTGGTGGGTTTCCCGAAGACCTCCGGCGGCCGGGGGCTGCACATCTACGTGCGCATCGAGCCGAGGTGGAGCTTCACCGAAGTGCGCCGCGCGGCCATCGCCTTCGCCCGTGAGGTCGAGCGGGGAGCAGGTGGCCGGGTGACCACGGCGTGGTGGAAGGAGCAACGCGGCGAGCAGATCTTCGTCGACTACAACCAAAATGCCCGCGATCGCACCATCGCGTCCGCCTACTCCGCCCGCAAGACCCCGCGAGCGACGGTGTCCACCCCGGTCACCTGGGCTGAGCTTGTCGACGTCGACCCCGACGACTGCACCATTGCCACGGTGCCGGCCCTGCTTCAGCGACGCGGTGACCCGATGGCTTCGATCGATGACCGTGCGTTCACCCTGGACACACTGCTGGACCTGGCCGAGCGAGATGAGGGTGGGGGACTGGGTGACCTGCCGTACCCGCCGAACTACCCGAAGATGGCCGGTGAGCCCAAACGGGTGCAGCCCAGCAAGGACCGCGACCGGCCGAAATCGTGAACGGGCGCCAGGCGTAGCTGTAGTCGCCCGACGGGAAGCGAGCGGCGCCATCAGCCCACTCGCACGCCGCCGACCGGTTGCCGGCGTTCACCGCACTGCTCCGGTCACAATGTCCCAGATGTCGTCCTGCCCGCAGGCGTCGGCGAGTATCGCGGACCAGTACGCATCGCTGCCGAACTCGGCGACCCATGCCGACATCCGTAACGTCAATTCGCCCAGACCGTACTCGCTGGTGATGCCCATGGCACCGTGCATCTGGTGAACGTTCGAGACGATTGTCGGCACCGACATGGAGGCGTTGTGTTTAGCAGCAGCGATATCGAGCCGCCTGTCCGATCCGCCCGGACCCGGCATGCAGAGCCGGACACCGACGTGCAGGAGAGCGCATTCGCGGGTGACCACCGCGAGGCGCTGTTGCACGGCCTGGAACCGCGCGAGCGGGCGCCCGAACTGTTCGCGTTGGCCGACATACCGCACGGAACGCTCGAGCGCCGCGAGCGCCGCCCCCTCGATCTGGATCAGCCGACCGAGGGCGCCGCGGGCGAGGAGCTCGTCCTGCCCGAGCGTCGTCCGGCCAATCCCATCGGCACCGAGCAGGGCCTTGCTGACTTCCACCCGGTCCCGCGGCTCGCCGATCGGATTGGCCCCGTGCACGATCGAGCACACGGAAGCAGGAACCATCGCCACGGTTCCATCCGGGCACAGCACGACGATCTCACGGCAGGAACGCGCCCAGGGAACCCGCTCCAGGACGCCGCTGACCTGAAGACCACGGGATGTCCGTTCAAAGGTCAGGTCACCGGCGCAGGCCGTTGAGGGCCCCTTCGCCAGCGGGATGCCGGCCCGCGTCAGCAACCAACCGGCCAGCCACATGTGCTCCATCAGTGGGATGGCTGCCGCAGTTCGCCCCGACAGGGACAGCAGTGTGGCGGCATCTGCGGCCGTCCCACCGGATCCGCCGAGGTGTTCATCGATTCCCACCGCGGTGAAGCCATTGGCAGACAAAGCGTCCCACAGCTCGGCGTCCAGGCAGGCTTCGGGTTCGCACGACCACAGCCGGCGATCGCGCCGGGCATCGAAGTAGCGCGCCGCGACGGTCTCGAGCTCCACCTCGCTTCGCTCGCTCATCGCAAACCCAGGTCCCGCGCCACCATGCTGCGCAACACGTCGGTGCTGCCGCCGCGCAAGGTGATCCCCGGCATCGCGACCGCGGCCTGCGCGAGCATCCGAGCGAGGTTGTCCGCGCTGTCCGGGTCCGCCTCGACGCCGGCCGCAGCGCGGATCGACTCGACGATGTCCTGCTCGAAGGCGGTGCCTGCGTCCTTGACCAGCGCGGCAGCGACATCCGGGCGCTCACCGCGATCCAACGCCCCCGCAATCGAGAGACCGGCCTGGCGGAGGATGCGCATCCGCGCGACCGCGTCGGCCAGCACCCGTCTGTCGGCAGCACCGGCCGTGACCGCGAACGCCCGGACGAGGCAGAACACGCTGAGATACCGTTCGGCGCCGCTGCGCTCGTAGGCGAGCTCGCTGGTCACCTGCGTCCAGCCTTGGCCGACCTCCCCGACGACGCGGCTCTGCGGCACGAAGGCGTCGTCGAAGCTGACTTCGTTGAAGTGGTGCTCACCGGTCGCCCCGTGGATCGGTCGGATCTGCACACCGGCGCTCGGCAGCTCGACGATGACCTGGCTCAGTCCCGCGTGCCGGTCCGCTCCCCGCGGCGCTGTGCGGACCAAGGCAAGGATCGCGTGCGCACGATGCGCCCAGCTCGTCCACACCTTCTGTCCGGTGATGCGCCAACCGCCCTCGACCGCACGGGCCCGCGTGGTGACCGAGGAGAGGTCGGAGCCTGCGCCCGGTTCGCTCATCCCGATCGCGAAGAAGCACTGCCCGGACGCGATTGCCGGCAAGAACCGGGCCTGCTGTTCCTCGCTACCGAAGCGCAGCAGGCTGGGGTCCACTCTGGCGGTCGGCGATCCAATGCGCCGCGACCGGTGCGCCGGCAGCGAGCAGCTCCTCGTTGACCACAAATCGCTCCAGGGCGCTGCGCTCGTGCCCTCCGAAGGCGCGCGGCCACGTCATCCCCAGCCACCCGCGTGCGCCCAGCTCACGAGAAAACCCCGGATCGAAGCCCGAGAGCCAGCTGTCCACGCGCGGCGTGAAGTCGTATCCGTCGAGGAACTCCCGGACCGCACGCCGCAGCTCCGCGGTGTGCGGGGGCAGCTCGGTGTGCGCCAACAGCACGCCGGTCACGGCTGCGTCCGGTACTGCTCGCGCAGCGTGCGCTTGAGGATTTTACCCACGGCGGAGAGCGGAAGCTCGTCGACCACCTCCACCGTGCGCGGCGCCTTGTACCGGGCGATCCGCTCGGCGCAGAACTCCCGGAGCTGATCGGCATCGGGACTGCTACCGGCCGCATGTATCCGTAGCCGCCGAACAGCTGCAGGCACTTGTCGATCACCCGGCACTCCACGTCGGTCAGCCACCACTTTGCAATTATCCCACGTGGTCGCACGGGGCAATCGGCAAGAATGTAGGAGACCTCATGCCCTTGACGGGAAGCTTGTTCCGGCACGAAGGCGACGGTGGGCAGGTCACCCACATCGAGCTGTTCTTCGACCTGGTCTACGCCTTCGCGATCACCCGGCTGTCCCATCACCTGCTCGCGGAGCCAACAGTCATCGGAGCCTTTCAGACGGTCCTGCTGCGGGCCATGGTGTGGTTGGTGTGGGTCTATACGACCTGGATGACGAACTGGCTCGACCCGCAGCGGATCCCGGTTCGGCTGATGCTGGTGGCACTCATGCTCGTCGCCTTGGTGATGTCGGCAGCGCTACCCGAGGCATTCACCGGCCGAGGCCTGTGGGTGGGTTACGGCCGCCTATGTGTAGGTGTAGTCACCGAGAGGGAACCGGCTCGCCTCGCGGAAGGCGTTGATGGTCGAGGTGGGCCGGAGGATGGCGGCCTCCCCGTGCTGGTTGAAGTAGTAGCTGCGCGAGCCGGCGCAGTTGCCGAGGTAGAAGACCGAGTCGCCCAGTTTCCCGG
>JAABUH010001602.1_pt1 | contig 24350 bp, 46 predicted proteins | sample 5559121 | NCBI WGS metagenome assembly JAABUH01 (sample SAMN10711871, study PRJNA513364) | rock metagenome | isolation source: Antarctica rocks | place: Antarctica: Victoria Land, Battleship Promontory nord | collected 2015-12-28
GCGTCGACGCTGGCGAGCTGGCTGACCTGCCCACCGCGTGTGCAGGTGGTCGACGAGCGGCTGCGGTACGAGCTGCGGCCAGACCTGCAGGAAAGGCAGCCGCAGGCTGGCACCAGCTTGCCCGAGCCTGGTGAGGCCACGTATGGGCAGTGGAGCGGCGGGGCGGCCGGCGCGGGCTGGCCGCGAGCGCAGCAGTGGCAGGTGCGCGCCAGGCTGGGGTAGGCTGTGGCCGGCCGCTGCTGGCGTTGCCGTGCGCGGGTCCTGGCGCAGCGCAGAGAGAGAAGACGCGCCGTTGGTGTGCAGGACAATGTGTACCCTGCGGAGTACGACATTCCCGCCGAGCGGGGCGCGGACGATGGCGACAGCGCATATCAGAGGTATGGCGATGCGCCACCAGAGCTTGGCGTGTCTGGGACGCGGGGCGCGGCTGACGATGCAGACTACCGGCCAACCTATGCCGGTGCACGCGCTGAGGATGCGTCCAGGGAGCGTGGCAGCGCGAGCAGCAGGGCCGCCCAGTGGGGACGGGGCTGGAGCACTGGCATAGATGTGGAGGCATCTGATGACTGGGACTGAGGTGCTTGCGTTACATGCCCTGCCTCTGTACCGCCTGTTGTGCACGTGTTGCTGGCAAACCGGCCAAAGTGGTGCTGTGTTCCTTGAGCGCGTCTTGTGACATCGGCGTTACAGGAACTTCTGGTGTCACTGGCTCATGACAAGACTCACAGATGTGCAAGTGCACCACTCACTAGCCCTCAGTAAGTGACTTTCCTGGCACACTGAGACTGGACGCGGCGCGGACGTCTGCCACCCATCATGGCTTCCATTGGTGTATCCTTTCTGCACTGCTGGCGCGTGCTCTGCGCCTGCACGCCTGTCACGGGAGGCCGCCTCCGGCACACAGGCTGTCCGCAACCCTGGGCGTGCAGTGCATCAGCAGGCCGCGGCCTGGGTGCAGCGCCTTCATGCCCGTGAGGTCCAAGCGGGGCCGCCAGGTGGTAGACAAGCCGTGGGCAGGGCGCCGCGTGAAGCCCAGCCGCCCGCAGTCTTCCGCTAGGCTCACGCCCTCCTTGCCGCCCATCTGCGCACCAGCATGTTTTGTGCCCGCCCTCCACCTGCTACTTGCGCACGGCTTGGCAGTGAGCGAGGGAAGGTGGCCTGTCACTGCTGCCAGAACAGTGCGGCCATCGGCTGCGGGGTACCCCAGCGGCAGCTCGGCGCGGGCTGCAGGGCGGGCGCGCCTCGCTGGCCAGGCGAAAGGTGAAGTGCGCGAACAGCATGGCCAGCGCTGCGGGCATGCTGTGCCGCGCCAGGTTCTGCCCGACGCAGTCCTGCGAGCCCAGGCTGTAGGGCATGTACCGCTTGACGGCGCGCTCCCCTGGAGCGGCCGCCTGGCCGGGCTTGCATGCGGAGCTTTCAGCTGCGCTCGCCGCATACGTGCCTGCCCCGGCCGCCGCACCCCCTGTGGACCCTGCAGGAGCTGCACCGCGGTGGGCGGACGCCTTGGCGCAACGTGCGTACTCTGCACCAGGCTCCTCCCAGCGCTCCTGTGGAGACGGAGGTGGGGATATGTCAGCGGAAAAGCACTCCTAGAACTTCGTTGTTCGCTGCCAGCAGACAGCTGACATGCCAGTCTGACCATCGCTGTAGGACCTCCAGTGACCGACCTGCTGTCTCACAGTGCGTGCTACGGGCACCAGGACCATGAAGACTTGGCAGGCCCTACCGGGAGGTAGAGGTCGGGCGACTCATAGTTGAGCGCGCTGTTCCCCATGACGCCCAGGTTGATGTTGATCAGCGTGCCCGCGGGGAGCGTGTAGGGCCCCAGGCGCAGATCGCGCGCTGGCGTGCGCATGGTCCCACTGACCGGCGGGCGCAGCCGCAGCGACTCCTGGCCCCCGCGTGGATGGCAGCCTGGGCTAGGGCGGTGGGCAAGAGCAGCGTGATGGGCAAAGTGCTGCAGGTCAGTGGTGTGCAGCAGCTTAGTGGACGCGCTGAAGCACCGGAGCGGTGACAGGACGAGATCTGACAAGCCTCAGCTCTCTGCAGGCACACGCGTGCGGCAGGTGAAGCGCGCCTTGATGCAGTTGGTGAGGAAGCCCAGCTTGCCGACGTCCTCGTATGCCAGCTCGCGCGGGCATGGGCGCGCGGGCGTTGCCAGCAGGCCCAGGGCGTCCAGCTCCGCGGCCACGCGGCGCTCCACATGGGGGTGCGTTGCAATCATGTACCTGACGCACAAGGTTTCATGTCATCCCAGGGCGGTTTATGTATATGCCGCACACATCACATCATGTCGCTCAGGAGCCGTGCACAGACTCTTGCAGCAGGTCGTTACTGAGCACACATGCTTGTGTCACAAGTGCGGTTTGTCACGCATTTTTGCCAGGTCAAGTGTGGCGGGGCAGGTGGCAGCCAGCATGATCACTGGTTGGGCGTTTCAGCGCACAGCGCCCAGGCCATGGTGCGCGCGGTGGTGTCATGGCCGCCCTGGAACATGACGCCAAACTCGCACACTAGCTGCTCGTCCGACAGCGGCTTGCCCGCAGCATCCCGCGTGCGCAGCAGGTGCCCGGCAACCGAGGCATCGCTCGGCCCCCGGTCTGCTGCTTGGTTGGCCGTGACAAACTGTCGCATGATCTTCTGAAAGCCGCTGTAGTCCGCAGTGCGGTCTCCCTTTCCGCCCTTGGCCACTGCGACCAGACACGCTCGCTCAGCTGGGCGGCTGCACTCTCAGAGAGCAGGGCAATGAAGCATGGCCTGCATGTGCTCTGTGCTGCTAGCTGTACACGCGGAAGCCACATGCAGCATGCATGGCGACCATTACGCATGCCGGTGCTGGGCAGATGCTTGGGAAGCCCAGCAGGCGCGCACGGTAGCCATGCTGACATGCATACACTTGTGCCAATTCTGAAGTGGTGCACTTCTTCGACGGCCATACCAGGAGCTGTTCTGCGCCACATGCTCCGCCCCGAGGCGCCGCACCGCTGGCGTCGCGCGTGCCGTTGCCAATTTTCTCGGCATCGGCGGCAAAGCAGGCCACGCTGCTGAACTCCACATTGTAGCTCCACTGCATAATAAGGTCGAGGGTGAGGCGGTGCGTGGCGTCCTCCATGTCCAGCGCACGGTCGGGGAGCGCGCGCATGATGGCCATCAGCTTCCCCACTGCGGCGGTGATGATTGGGTGCGACCGCCTGCGCCCTCGCGCGCTCACACGCCCCGCCTGTCCTGCAGGGCAGTGCGGAGCCAGACGTTCGCTCGCCTGATGCTGTTCTGGTTGAAGGCCGGCGAGACGCCCTTGCGCACGGCCTTCCAGTGCGCGCTGGTGTGCTTGCTGGAGAACATGGTGGGCAGCCTTGCCAGGTTGTTTATCTGCGGCAGCACGCACCGTCAGCTCGTCACCTCATGCTCAGCCTCCGCATGATTGTAAAACAGTGCGCCTCCCCTGGGGCAGCAGCAGGGCTGCAGGCGACGCGTGCGCACGATGTCCAGGCGTGAGTAGATGGCCTCAACGCTCTTTTCCACCTCGTTGCCGCGGGACAGGACAATGTCGACCAGGTGCGGGTCGGACAGCACAATCATCTGCCCAGGGAGCCGGCCCTGGCTCAGCCGTGTCCGCCGGCGGCGGGCTGGCCAAAAACAAGGCGCTCGGCGCGCCGTGGTGTCAACCAGGCGGATGCGGTAGATTCCTCCAAACTCGGCGGCCCAGCGCTGCAGCGCCTTGTGGTGGTCGCTGCGCTGGCTGAAGTGCGCCATCTGGCCGCCCACGAGGGCGCCCCTGGGGCCCGGGATCCGGCGGAGAAGCAGCGCGCGCCGCAGCCAGCGAGCGGCCCTGACCGCAGTTGCTGCCAGTGCGGCCACCAGGAGCGTCTGGGCAGCCACCGCAACGGCCATGGCTCGCCGGTCGGCCGCTCGCAGTGGGAACGGTCGCTGTCGTACTGCGGTAGTTGAATTCAAAAGGGAAAACCGCCGAGGTTCGGGGCATCAGCTGCGCCGCGCCTTTTCCGAGCTGGCAGGCAGCGCGCCACCAGTTCGCCCCTGGAGGCACCAGGTCCCGCCGCGTGCGGGGCCCAGCGATGACACCTGTGGCGGGCAGCAGCCTGCTGTCCAGCAAGGTATCTGCCCGCGGCAGGCCGCCGCGCTGTTTGCCCTGACCGGCGTGCAGCCGTGCTCGCGGCTGAGCGTGTGGCGGGCGGGGGCCAGGTGTGGTACTTTTGCAGCTATGCGGCCGCGGCGTGCATCATCCCTTTCCTGAACCTATACTTCCAGCGCCTGGGCTTCTCCAAGGACCAGATTGGGCTGCTGACTGCGCTGCGACCCTGGCTGTCCGCCGTGAGCGGTGCGCGGGCACCCCGCGTTGCCCCAGCGCTGCCGCTTGGGTCGGGCGCGCGCGCCAGTTACAGACGCTGCGCCGCGGGTGCGCAGGCAACGTGTTCGCGGTTGCAGCAGACCACCTGGCCGCGCACAAGGTTATCCTGCTGGCCACCTATGGCGTCACCGCGGCGCTGCGCTTCAGCCTGTCAACGGTGCAGTCGTTCGGCCTGATGCTGGCAATGGTGGTGCTCATGGAGGTCGCGTCGGCTCCCGTCAACATACTTGTCGACGCGTCCGTGATGAGTGCCGGCGGGGTGCGCGCCCTGCCGCACCCACGCCGCCCCTGCGCTGCAAGCTCCGTCGGACAGCCTGCCTGATACGGGGCCACCGCGTTTTGCCTGCAGGAGCGCGAGTATGGCCGTGCGCGGCTGTGGGGGGCAGTCGGCTGGGGCTGCCTCGCGCCCGTGGCCGGCGCGGTGGTGGCGCGCTTCGGCATCCGCGCCGCCTTCCTGTGCAACGTCGCGCTCGCGGCCCTCGGCTTTCTGCCCACTGTGCTGCTGCCGATCGGCGCCCTGCGCAAGCGGCACCCAGATGACGCGGGGGCACCAGCGCTTGCCACTACCAACAAGAGCAACCCGCCGCCTGGCAGCCGCTACGACGTGCAGGCCGACGCTGCGGCGCACGGTACGGGGTTCGCAGCCGCCGCGGACACCCTGGTGGCGGTCGAGGCCGGTGATGCTGGCGGGGCGGCTGCGGGCGGCGGGCGACTGCCTGCCCTGCCAGCCAGCAGCCGGGGCTTGCCCGCGGAGCTGCCTCCAGGCAGCCCCGCAGGTCATGAATGGCAAGATGGCGCGCTAATTCGGGAGGTCGCGGCGCACGTGCCCCTCATAAGCGCACCCGAGCTCCTGGTGCGGACCCCGCTTCTGCACTTGCAGGCATGAGCTCAGGTGCAGCAGCATGGCGACGGTGTGCCGCACGCACGCAAGCATGACGGGCATGGTGGGCTGTCAGCATGCAGGTTGCTGTGAGGCTGGGTGCGTGTCTCCAACGAGCCGTAGGACGGCCCTGTCATACTTTGCGCAGCCACAACCACACTTGCGTGGGTATGCTGCCGGCGTATCTTTCCCAAGCTGCGAGGCGTGTGTCGGCAGGTGTACGACCTGCATGCAGCCCCCTGGCTGGCGCCGCACGACCGCCCACACAGCGAGCTGGTGCCGGCGGATGAGGAGCAGCCGCAGCTTTGCAGTACAAAGCCCAGCGCAGGCGATGAGGAGCCGCGCTTTGCCTTTGGTCGTGCAAGCGAGCGCGCGGCGGCGGCCCTGGAGAGGCCGCTGCTCTCTCAGGACCCCGTCAAGGCGAGCGCATGCGCTTCTGCACTTGCACTTGCGCCCATCACGCTCCACGCTTTGCCGCCGGCCCACGTCGCCACATGCTGTTGCTGCAGCGTCGATGCGCCCCCAGGCGTCCGAGCTGAGCCTGGTGCGGAAGGCGCTGCTGGTGCTGCGCAACCCGGACGCCGTGACCTTCTTCTGCATCGCCGTGCTGATGGGCTACGGCATGGGCACCATCGACAGCTTCCTCTTCCTGTTCCTGGACGAGCTGGGTGCGCGGCCCCGCCCCGCCCCGCGCCCCTGCGCGCCCCCGGCGCGGCCCCTGACGGCCTCCCCCGGCGCCGGCGCGGGCGCGCAGGCGGCAGCGAGCTCCTGATGGGCCTGACGATCACGGTCACCTGCGTGGCGGAGGTCCCCGTCTTCTTCTTCACGGGCTGCCTGCTGGAGGCGGTGGGCGTGCATGCTGTGCTGCACGGCGTGCTGGCCGTGTACATCCTGCGCCTGGCGTACTACAGCGTCCTCCAGTACCTGGTGCGCAGCCCCGCTCCGGAACACGCAAGCGCTGCCGCCCCTGTTGCGGTGCCTGTGTCTGCTGCGAAAGGGCCGTGAGCCAGCGGCTGGCGCTGCCGGTGTAATGACCCTGGCTGCACCGCTGACGCCTGTGCGCCGGCGACCAGGTGACCCCGTGGGCGGTGCTGCCGATCGAGCTGCTGCACGGCGTGACCTTTGGCCTCGCCTGGGCCGCGGGCACCATCAACTGCTCCCGCCTGTCGCCGCCCGGCCTCGAGACCATCACGCAAGCCATCTTCCAGGTCTGGCTCGCGACCTGTCCGTGTGCGCCTGCTGCCTGCATGGGCTGCGCGTGCATGCGTTTCCGCCAGAGACGAGCACGCTCACGCTGCGATGTGCCGGCCTGCCAGTGGGCCAGGGGCGTTGTCGCGGTCCTGACCAGCGCGGCCTGCGACGCAGGGATTGTTTTCAGGCGTCGGCTTGGGCCTGGGCGGCCTGGTTGGCGGCCTCATCTACCACCGCTGCGGCGCCCCCGCCGTCTTTGCCAGCGCCGCGCTGGTCCTGGCGGGCGGGTGGTGCCTCTGCGGGCTGGTGCAGGCGCTTGTGAAGTGCTGGCGCAGCTTCACCCGCAGCAAGACGTAGGCTGTCCACATGGCGCCTTCAGATCTGGCTCAGTGTGTTTGCGGGCAATGCCGGCACTCATCTCTGACTCGGGCTGGACACCATCCGCTCTGCCTCTGTCTGCTCACTTGCTTTGTGTTTTGTGCTGGCTTTTTTGCTTGTATCCTCCCGCCCCCTGGCCGTCCACCGCTCGCAGTATCGCGTATGCGTGCTGCATGCCGGACTGTGTGCTAACATGCCAGGCTGGGGTGCTGTCTGCGTCGGCGCGCCGAAAGTGTTGCCTGCTGCGTCAGCCACTGTGCCTGTGCTTGGACCACTGCCCGTGTGGGGCCATGACATTATGTAAATCTTACTGTTGCGAGGGAAGCAGCTTCAGCAGGTCTGCAGCCCTGCGCGCATCAGCGGCAGGCCCTGTTGCTGTATCCATGGGCGCGGAGCCCTGTCCCAGCCGAGCTGCCGCGGCCGCCGCTGTCGCCTCTTCACCCTCCAGCTCTTGCCTGGCGCAGGAGAGCAGAGTGCGCGGCGTCACCTTTGCACAATACGCCAACAGGGTCGGAGTGCGCTTACTGGGTGAGGCGTTGCAAGCGCGCACCTACGCCTCTCGGAGTAGGACACAAAGTCCTTGCGTGTGAACGTGATTGTCTCTCGCAGGAAGCCCGTCAGCGACGGCGCGACGGCAGCCAGCAGCAGCGCAAAGGCGGCTACCGCCACGACCGCGACTGCAGCGGACGCGGCGTACCTGCCCAGGCCTCCCTGCCACAGAGACACACGGGGTTGCACACTGGAAGGCACCCCGAGTACAGGCGCAAAGGCGTGTGCGCGGCAACATATAGTTACAGCCCCACACGGTTGTTAAGGCCCGTATCAATCAATACCTTTGTCGCAGGCTGCTCTGGGCTGCCCTCTTCCCGCGGCGTGCAGCAACAGCGAGTGCCGGAGTGCCAGTCGGCGACATACTGCAGCGACGCGCGTGCGCGCTCTGTGCGCCTGGCGCCCAGCCGGGAAGCTGCGCTGACGCCGGCTGGACCGGTGCGGGTCCCTGTCGGCGCCTGCGGTCCGCCGCCGCGAGGCGGCGGACCCACTGGCAGTGCCCTGCTTGCACAACGGCACTCTGTTGTTAGCCCGGCGCCGGCGAAGGGGCGCTTGAGGCCTGGCAGTATGATCATAGCGCGCGGTCGAGCGTCAAGTGAGCTGTCAAGCAGAGATTTGCAGCAGAGTCTAGGGTTATCCTCAGGTCGGCACCAAGTCGAGACCTGCATGCCGGGCACGCTTCAGCAGAAAAGTTGAGGAGAGCTCGAACGCCGTGTCAGCACAGGCTTTTGCAGCATGAACGCAATGGCGCAGGCGGGCATGCAGGTATTTGCGCAGGCCAAGGCGCAGCCGGCCAGCAAGGCCGCCAAGACTGTTCAGAAGAAGGCGTCGCAGGTCACCAAGACCGCGCGCAAGACTGTGCGGTGGGCCCCTGCTGCGCACTGTCGTGCTTACCACTCAATGTGTCAGATAACCAAATATGCGCGCTCCCAAGCGAAGGGGGACAGCGGTGTCGCCCAGCACGCTGCGAGGGGAGCGCTTGGAGGGCCCCTCCCAGGATGCCAACCCACCTGCGCCTGCCCTGCAGGGAGCGCGCCGGCTGGTGGGCGGAGTCTTCCGACCGCGCGTCTGCCTGGTATGGCCCGGACCGGCCGACCTTCCTGGGCTCCTTTACCGCCCCGCCCCCGTACCTCAAGGGGGAGTACCCTGGTGCCTCCCCCCCACCCCCCTCTCTCGCTTGTTACCCCGCGTCAGGCGCTGAGAGGCTCTGCACATCCTGCGCCAGCGGTTGGTGAGGCTTGCGTGCAGACGTGTGGCGTGCTGGCAGTGCTCATTACAGGTGTGTGGGTGCAGGCGACTACGGGTGGGACACCCAGGGCCTGTCCGCCGACCCGGAGACGTTTGCGCGCTACCGCGAGATCGAGGTCATCCACGCTCGCTGGGCGATGCTGGGCGCGCTCGGCTGCCTCACGCCGGAGCTGCTGCAGTACTACAGCGCCGCCAGCGTGCGTCACGCGGCCCACACCTGCCTTACTTTCACAGGCAACGTTGTGCGCTGGGTGCTTCCTGGGGTCGGCAAAGCTGTGCGGGATCCACCGAGCTTCAAGGTGAGCTGAACGTCTTGCTGTGCGCATGATGGGCGTGCACTCTTGGTGATAGGTGGACATGCATCAGGATACTGCGTGCCGAAATGGCACTGTGTGTCTTCAACACCATGTGAGCTCTGGTGCCAGCCGCGTCACTGCAGTCGAGCAGCTCCATCACTTGCGGTCTGGCCGGCGCAGTTCCAGGAGCCGGTGTGGTGGAAGGCGGGCGCCCAGATCTTCGACAGCGACGGGCTCAACTACCTGGGCAAGCCGTCGCTGGTGCACGCGCAGAGCATCATCGCCACGCTCGCCGTGCAGGCGCGCGCGCCTGATATCCTGCTGCGTGCGTGCGAGGCTCGACAGTGTGTCAAGCAGGGCATGGTAAGCACAAGCCACACGATTGCTCACTGGTGCATGAGTATGGCAAGCGCAGGCTGGGCCTTCAAGGGGCAGCTCCATCTTGGCAAAAATCCACCGACCATGCTGTGGTGGCATGGGTCGGCTGACATGCTGCCGCGTGGTAGGTGGTGCTGATGGGCCTGGCAGAGTCCTACCGCTTCAACGGTTCGGCGCCGGGCGTGGATGGCCTGGACAAGCTGTACCCCGGTGCGCCCCTGCACGCATGCACCGGCAAGCAGCACTAATAGAGCACTGCACAGTGCGTGTGGCTGGCCGCTCCGGGGCGTTGGGCGTGCCGCGGCACCGTGAAGCTGGCTGCTGCGTGCAGGCGGTCCCTTTGACCCGCTGGAGTTTGCCTCCGACCCGGACACCCTCGCCGAGCTCAAGGTGAAGGAGATCAAGAACGGCCGCCTGGCCATGTTCTCCATGCTCGGCTTCTTCGTGCAGGCCATCGTGACGGGCAAGGTGGGCGGCCTTGCTGTGCTGTCCAGCCCGCATGATCAGGGGCCTTGATTCTTGCTGTCACCCTGACCCCGTGCCTGAAATTGTTGCTGCCCGGCATTGCAGGGGCCCGTGGAGAACCTGGTGCGCCCCGCTGCTGCTCGCACCCATGTCGGTGCTGCTCGTGTTGCCTGAGGGCTTGAGCGCATGCTGACCGCAGAGACGGGCCCCGCGCAGGTGTCCCACCTCGAGAGCCCGTGGGAGAACAACGGCTTTGCGGCGGCCACCAAGTGCGAGTCCTGTGCTGACCGTCCTGTGCGTATGTCGCTGTGTTTGAGCTTTTTTGCAACGGATCACACTGACTGTGTCTGTCGTGCGCAGGTTCAGTCCCTGAGCATCAGATTCTGCTCATATGCTGAGGCGTAGTGGTGCCTAACGAGGTCGCTGTGCGGAGGGTGGCATCTATGCAGTCTGTTTGACTGGAGCTGTCTGCATGCGCTGTAAGGATGCGGATGCATGCGGACGACTTTATTTAACATGCGAGCTGACCCCACTCCGCCATATTGTCGCACCTGTTGAAGCATGCACTGCAATGTGCTTAGAATGTCTGCAGGCGACTATGAGGCCTTACCCAGGTAGCAGAGGACAGCCAGAGTAGCCGATACACGCACTGCAGTGACTTGCTGGGCAGGACCTGCTTCAGCGGGCAACCCCACTCTGGCCAACGGACAGTCGGGTGACATTGAAATCTGGCAGTCTAGAGCAGACTCTGGAGCAGCGCGTCTCGCCACTGGTAGCTTGCTTCAGGTGCAACACGGCACTGCCTGCCTTCCCTCTGCTCAAGTTGCGTGTGCAGGCATCCTGATGACGTCTTACACCGACAGATTGCTGAGCGGGAGGTTGCTACCTGACACCGATTCGGCAGGAGCGCAAGCAAAGGGGTAACAGATGCGGATACACGCCAAATTCCGCGCACGTTTACACGAGCTGCGCCGGCAGCTCCAGACGCCTCGCTCGACACATCAGCCCGACAAGTGAACACAAGCAGAACATAGGCACACCCCGCGGCTCCCGTGCTATGCTGGCATGCCGCACTGTGTCACGCCGCTCCAAACGCCCGCGCTAAGTGGTCTGACACACTCACGCTCACAGGTTGTGCTTCGCGTCCTTGTACGCGCCCTTGGCCTGACCCTGTTGCCACAAGGCGCAGGCCGTCAGATCTCTGCAATCCCACCACAACAAAGCGGCAGCAGTCCCTCGAAGCTAGGGCGCACCTTCAGGTCGTGTGCAGCACCCTTGGCCTCGCCCTTGAGGTCCTTGGCGGCGCCCTGGCAGGAGCGAGTCCCGTTCAGGGAGTGGTCACAGAGCTAACCTCTACAAAGCACTCAGAGCGTACTGCTTTCTTGCATCAGGCCAGGGCTGTGCGCACCTCCACGCTGTCGCCCTTCCACACCTTGTACAGGACCACGCCGCCGATCAGGGCCAGCGCGCCGAACGCAACCTGCACCGCCACACTATTCTTCAAAATCCAGTGCACTTTCAGGGCGGCAATGCTTGGGAGTTTGCTGGCGCTGCCGCGCCCAACGGAGACAACAGCAGGCACTGCTACAGCTGAGCCCAGAACGCTGCAGGGCGCGCATTTGCTGCCCAGGAACACCCAGGCACCCTGCACTTGGCATGAGACCTGTCCACAAAAGGGCTGTGCAGCTCAGCCTCAAGAAACGCTGCTGCTGCGAAGTGCCCGCAAAAAGAGCTGCACAGCTGCCGCTTGTCAGCTGCGCGGTGCTGCATCGGCTCAGGCCCAAAGGACGGCCAGTGGTGGACCCATGCAGCCGGATTCCCTGCCCGGCCCATGCGCAGAAATCTGAGCAAAGCAGCTGCCACCAAGCGCCGCCTTCACGCCACCCGGTTCCGCAGCGGACTCGCGGATCGGCTGTACAGAGCACACGTGAAACCTGGCGACGCCTTATCCCGCATGCTCTCCTCAGTGCTCGAGGCACTCCCCCACCCAACCACACAGCCCCTGCTCGCTGCCCTGAACCCGCACACTGGTGCCATGTCCTGCCCCAGGCTGAATCAGGGCCTCACGTTTGCGAGGTCCGCCATTGCTTCTGTCTGTCTTCTGTAGGGGAGCTGGGTGTGTGTTGTAGTAGTCAGGCGTCGAGAATGGCTCTGGAGTTGCAGATTAGTTGCTGACTTGGACGGCATTGAGGTTAGCTTGATGGGGGGGTGACAAGCCCTACTACCCTAGACCGCTGCTCAGTTCTCGGAGCCCCTGTTGTACTTAGGAAAAATGGGTGGAACGACGCGACCAGTGCCGCGACTGCTGGGCTGCTGCTGAGCAGAGCCCTCCTCCTCCTACGGTTGCACCAGTCCATCCCGAGCACTGGCCAAAGCTACGCCGTGCGCGCGCGCTGCACGCAGAGAGAATGGCGCCGCGCGCCGCGCTGATATCACTGACACTCTGCCTGCTGCCGGTCCTGCCAGGTGCACGCTGCATGAGTTTTCATCTCTTTGTGGGCTGGTCGAGGCCGGGGCACAACAGCACCCGCCCGCCCGCCCTCCCGCAGGCAGCCGCGGGGCAGGCGCAAAGGCAACGCAGGACAGCGCGCCGGCGTCCGCGCCACCCCTCGGCCGCAGTCGCACCTTCACGCTGGTGAACAACTGCGCATTCACGGTGTGGCCCACCGCGCGCGGTGCCGTCAGCGTGCTGGGCACACGCGGCCTCGAACTGGGCCCCGGCGCCGCTGCGAACGTGAGCGTGCCGCACGCCTGGATCGGCAACTGGAGCCCGTGCATCGGCTGCCACTTCGACGCGTCTGGGCAAGGGCCGTGCGACACGGGCGGCTGCGGTGGCGGCCTGGCATGCAGTGAGGACGCGAGCGCGGTGCCGATGGACCGCACGCAGGTGTGCAGCTGCCGGCCGGGGGCCGCCGTGGTGCAGGGCTCGCCGTGCGCGCTGACGGGAGCAGGGGGCGCGCGTGGCGGCCAGGCGGAGTTCAATCTGAACGCGTGGGGCAACCTCGACTACTACGACCTCAACCTCTTCACGTACAACGCGGCCATGACCATCCGGCCGGCCAGCGCCGCCTGCCGGCCGAGCGGCTGTGTGCGCGACCTGCTGGCGCACTGCCCAGGCGGCGGCGCCGTGGCGGACGGCAGCGGCGCCGCCCGCGTCTGCCGCAGCGCGTGCGCGACGGCGCTGGACGTGGAGCACTGCCTGGCGCCGTCCGCGGCCGCGGCCCAGACCAAGGCGGCGTGCCCGTACGGCACCGTGTCTTACATGGCAGACCACGCGGTCCTGGCATGCCCGGGCAGCCCCGACTATACCGTCTCCTTCTGCGACTACCTGACCTGACGGGGGAGGGGCTGGAAAGTCGGGCTGTTACACAGGCAGCGCCCGTCCCAGCTTGCCGGGTTGCGCAGCGCGAGACACCCGGCTCACTCAGCACAGGCTCCAAGGCAGGCACACGCCCGTACATGGCTCTGCCAGCCGCGCTACTGCGCCCGCGTGGACAGGCCGCAAAAGGTGATGGCATAGTCCGGGCTGCCGCTGCAGCCCAGCAGCTGCGTGTCGTCGTTGGCAAACGTGGCCGAGCTCGGGCACAGCGCCTTGACGGCGCGCTGGTATGCGGACGAGAAGCGGCAGTGCGCGAGGTCCCTGTACGCCTCGCAGGCGCTGTTGCACGCGATGAGCTTTCCCGCGCTGTCGAGCACGCGCGCCGTCGCGGGCGTCTCCGGGCAGTGCTGCAGCAGGTCGGCCGTGCAGCCGCCGGCGCGGCAGGCGGGGTCCGAGGGCTCCACCAGCACAGCGATGTTGTAGATATCCGGGATCACGTCGTAAAAGTCCTGGCCGCCAAAGGAGTTGAACAGCATCTTGACCTGGGCGCGCCGCCACGGCCGTGAGTCCGGCGGGCGCGGGGTGCGCAAGCAGCCAGCGGCGGCGCGGTGCGCGCCTGAGTGTAGGGCGCGACGTTGCCGTTGTAGCACCGGAAGTTGGGTCCGCACTGCCCCGTCTCACACGCGCCCGCGCTGCCATTGTCCGCCCGGCAGCCCGTGCGCGCGCCCCAGGTGCCCAGCCAGGCCGGGGGGGCGATGAAGGTGGCGTTCTCGCCGCTGCGCAGCATGAAGCTGCCGTTGCCCAGCATTGGCGCGCCGTAGGTCAGCGGCCATACGGTGAAGTTGCATGCGTTGACGACCGTCAGCGTGCGGTTGCGCGCTGGCTGCGCGGCGGCGGGCGCTGGCGCAGGCGCCGTGCCTGTGTGCGCAGCGCGCGAGCCGCTGCAGTGTGCGCTCTGCGTGCAAGCTGCAGGGGTGGGACCACGAGCAGACGTGAGTAGTAGATTGAGCCCTGGCAGCCAGGTGCTAGATGGTCTATATAGCAAGATGCAGGCAGCCGCCAAGGCCAGCACCCACCTGGGCTCCCAGTGGAGCGCCCAGCTGCAGCCTGCACAACGAACACAAGCAGGAGCATGAGCATGGGCAGGTGGCTTGTGGAACACCACCCAGCTGTGAGACGCTTTTGCTTCATAGCGAGCATCCTAGCAGCACTCCTCTCCTTTGGACCGTTATGGAGTCGAGCCCCTTCTGCACGCAAGCGGCAGCACGAGACGGTAGGTTTGTCGAGAGCATAAGCGGGTTTCCGAGAGCCAGGCCTGAGCACACTCTTCCTACCTTGCGCAGACATTATGGTAGCCTTCTGGGTGGCCTGCATCCTTCTCTGCATGAACAGATCGCGTGCCGCACTCCTGGCGCCTGCGGCAGCAGTTTCGCCGGAACTGGCACCATATGGCAAAGTGAGTGCCTGGCCCACCTGTGCCCCTCTTCACTCGGTTGCTGCCAGCTCGGCAGTGCTGAGGCCAGCTGAACAGCGGGCGCCCAGGGCGCCCGCAAGCTGACGGTGGTGAACGCCTGCAACGCCACGGTGTGGCCAGTCGTCCGGGACAGCAAGCTGGCCGTCACCAGCGCATACGCGCTGCGGCCTGGCGGGCGCAGGAGCAGCCTGGTCCGTTCGGGCTGGGCCGGCACCATGGGGGCACGCAGTGGGTGCAACGCCGCGGGCCAGCAGTGCGAGACGGGCGAGTGCACTGCCGTGACGCCTTGCTCCAATGCCAACGTGGTGCCATACACGCAGGTGCCACGCAGCAGGTTCGTTACCGCCCCAGCGCAGCCGCGCCCAGCCTTGAGCTCGTGGCGCTCCCCGCGCCGCCAGGCCCAGTTCCTGCTCAACAGCTTTGGCGGGCTGGACATGTACACCGTTATCATGGATGTCTACAGCCTGCCGCTGCTCGTGCAGCCGGCCGCAGCCGAGCACGGGCGCAACTGCCAGCGGGGCGGCTGCACGGCGGACCTGCGCGAGCACTGTCCCGCCGCGGGCAGGGTCCGCGGCAAGGCGGGCCAGCCCCTGGCATGCTTGAGCGCCTGCGAGGTACGCATGTGGCCACCAAGCCAGCCAACGAGCATGGCAGGGCTGCACCTCCATGTGGCTGCCACTGTGAGAGCAGCCCGCAGGTGTACAAGGACATCGCGCACTGCCAGGACGCGAGCGCCTTCTCCAACCACACAAAGCGCATCTGTCCGACTGGCACGGCCTATGTCAACGACAATGACGCGCTGCTCGTCTGCGACGCCAACCCGGACTACACCATCACTTTCTGTGGGCTGCTCTGAGCAGGGCGTCAGCGCACAATTAATAGGCTACTGCTTGTCGCAGGCATGTCCTCAACCTGCCGCACCAGCTCACAGCAGCTACTCACCAGGCAGCTGGAGAGCACGTGGGCTCCCTTGGAGTCACAAATGCAGAGCATGCTCTGACGGTGCTGAGCACATTGTGTCAGGAGCGCAGAGCTGCGTTAGGTGCGAGGCGTCAACATCTGTAGTGACAGAGCTGCTTCCTTGGACAGCGAAATGCCCTCACACCATATTGTGGTTGGCCAAACTATCAGACAAATAGCTGCTCCTGTCCTAAGCAGCACACCATCATGCACAGCTTGTGTACACGCTCCCAGGCGTCAAGCACTTCGACGCGCGGGACCAAACTCTCGGACTACACCGCTGCATGCACCTAACGACACTGAGAGCTCACAAGACAAACATGCGCAGTGGGCAGAAAAGGTGTCAGTCACATGGCTGAAAGCCACCTGCAAGCGTTCAAGGAGGCAGCTCACACGCTGGTTCAAAGCACTTGGCAGTTTAGCTGCTCGCGCACTTGTATGCGCAAAAACATCAGGCAGGCACGCGCAGAGTCACAGCCAGGGGCGCCAGCCCATGAACGCCCGGCCCAGTATGTTCTCATCGGTGGCCATGTCGAGCAGGCAGCCTGCCTGCTGGTCAGGGGTGAGCGAAGCACTGCCAGAAACCTCGGGCGTTGCGCGCTTGTTCCGGCCAGCAGTGCCCCGCACCAGCTCCTGCGCCTCAGGACCGCCATGTCACCACACCCACTGTTCACATGTTCACCCTGCTCTCGCTCCACAAAGGGACTGCAGCTCGCAAAGTCCAAAACCTTGCACCCTGCCGGATGCAAACCACAACGGTGCAGCTCACAAGCTCTCAACAGCACCATGCACGGCGCCGGCACGGCGCACCTGCAGCGACGCCCAGTACTTTGTGCCGGCATGCCGGGGCGCGAGCTCCTTGATGAGGACCTCGACCGGGTGCGCCCCGGCCAGCTTCTTCTGGGCGGTGCCCACCTGCGCCGGCCCCATGGCCGCCTGTGCATGCGCCCCAAGTGGCACACGCCTGCTACGCAGAAACATGCTCGGCCGCTGGCGGTACTTGGAATCTCTAGTGGCTGCCTATCAGCATAGCCTGAGAGCCCCTGGGGCGTCAGTGCTCCCAACTCGTCAGTGTACATGGGGCATAGGCTGACACAGGCAGTAAACAGGAGAGGGCCATGCGAGCACCTTGTCGGCGATGTACGCGTCAGCGCTGGCGAGCTGTGGCGCAGCGCTGCCAGTCTTGGGCTTGCGCAGGCTCTGCAGCACGCGCGCCTCCCGCTGCCAGTCGCTGAGCGGCTCGCGCAGGAAAGTGTCCAGGATACCCTGTGGTGAAGCAGGTGTGTCAGCTTGCAGTGGAGGCAAAAGCCCAGCAGGAGGGCGTGAGCTTGATGCGCATGCAGCCAACAAACTTTCAGCTCGCACCTCGCCAGCGATCATGCACAGCACACTGGAGCTTGCACTGTGGCAGCGCGCATGCACTGCAGGGTGCCAAAAGCATTGCGCGCCAGAAGCAAACTTGCATGTCTAAGCATCGGGCGGCACCTCAAGCGCGTCGCGTCCCGTGCGCAGGGCAGCCAGGCCCCGCGCAAGCGGCGCAGCGAGCAGCGCGCATGCATCGTGGGGCTGCAGCGCTCCACGCAGCTGCCGCGTCAGCCTGAAGGGAACCAGCTCCGGGATGGGCAGCGCCTGTGCGCCGGTGCCGAAGGAGTACCTGCCACGGCGCGCCGCCTGTCTGACAAAAAATGCACTGCGGCGCCCAAGGTGCAGCTGAGCTGTGCACCTCCAGCTGCACAACCAGCACCCCGACAGGCTGGCATGTGATGCAATGCAAACTCCTCAGCGCACGGGATGTCGCCTGTATGAGATCCTAACAACCGCAGGAGGATAAGGAGTGCGGAATGCAGTGCATCTCCACCCCGCGCACCCGAAGTCGATGGGCACCAGCGCGCCGGTCGCGGGGTGCAGCAGGAAGTTGTCCAGGTGGCGGTCGCCAGACCCCGACATGTAGCCGGTGGCTGCCACGGCCGCCAGGCTCGCTGCGTACCCCCGCCGCAGCGCCAGGAAGGCCTCCGCGCTGCCAGCAAAGCGCAGCAGCGCCTCCCTGCAGCCAGCCGCATGTCCTGTGACTCAGGAAGGCTGTGACCGTTCAAGCGCCTGCATATTTGCAACATCACACCACCTGGCATGCTCGGCGACTCATACGTGGTAGAGCTGCACTCACAGCAGCTTGCAAAGTGAACGCAATCTCAACACACCTCTTGGCAAGATGTTACTGGTAATCATTAGGCACATGCGCATGGACCGCTGCCTAGAATGCACGCATCCAGCATCAAATGCAGAGCTTTTGCATGTAGAGGAATGGCAACCTGAGGGCATCCCAGCGAACATGCGCCTCTGCCGCATGCAGCTTGGCAAGCACAGCTTCATGCCGAACGCCGCCCTGCAGCAGCGCAAGGTGCTGCTCCACCATTCCTCCCTTCTTGCTTGGGCCACCAGTGAGAGCCACCACTCCGTTCCAGTAGGCTTCATCGGCTTTTGGGATGGCCTGCAGAACAGACATCACACTCACCATCCCAGTGGCTGGCACACAACGTCAGACAAGGTCAGCTGCGCATTCAGAGCTGCTGCAAGCGTCACGGTGGTAGAAGTGTGCAGGTAATGTGTCACGGTGGCAGGAGAGGGCAGGTGAGGGGAGTTGTGCAGGGCTGTACCTCTTTAGGTACCAGGCTGGGCTTGGTGATGACGTCCTTGAGAGATTGCGAGTCTTCCACGAAGGCGACCAGTCCCAGGGTGAGCCCGATCGGCACCACTGAGTACGTCCGCACCTGCATCCGAGGCAGCTCCAGCCTACGGTGTAAGTTGTGGCGCACACCTTAACACCGCCAGGTAACATACCAGAAGGCACATTCAACGCTGCTCGCCTGCCAGCGAACGCGGCACCGCCGTATGCCAGACCATATGCTCATTGCATGCACATGCACACCAGTGCACAGTGCTGCAGACAATGAGTACAGCCGTATGAGAATAACGCGGCTCCTTCATAGGGTACTCATGCGGTGGCAGCGCACACACTGCCATCACAACGCTCAGCTCGTCCAGACAGACTAAAGAGCACCGCAGCCGCACCTGCAGGCCGTGTCCGGCCGCTGCTGCGTCGCGCGCGAGGAGCCCGTTCGAGACATCCAGCAGCTGCTCCATGCGCTGGTCAATGCGCAGGTCCTCACCGCCCTTCACCAGCCACTCCGTCTTCCTGCAACAGCACAAGCAAGTTCCAGCGCCAGATGTCAAGCCGTGAGCTCTTCGTCGATGCCTTAACACATGCTGAGCAAGGGGCATGACCAATCTGGCGGCAGCGCCTTTTCAAACGGTGGAGACCGTGGCATGAAGCAGCCCCGGGCGCAGTGATAGCATGCCTATGCATGGAACAACCGCTAAAAGCATGTGCAAGAAAATGCATCTGCTGTGCAAGCGAGGCTTAGCAGTGCAAGGCAGTGTGAGCATGTGCAGTAATGGGCGCGCACTTGAAGTCGTCGCCGTAGATGCTCAGCTTGATGGGCCGCTGCTTGGACGAGAAGATGTTCACCGTCTGTCCAAACCCGACAATGCGCACTGGCTGCGGCGGCCCTGCTGCCAGGGCAGCTATGCTGGGCATCCAGGGCATCTCCACACCCTCGCCACTTGCATCTGCGCACATGCGCCGTTGCGAGAGGTGGCTTGCGAGCTTAATTTATAGTGTTACTGGGTGACACACGCTGCAGTAATGACAATGGCCTGCTGGCCCAGCATCAGGTACACCAGTGATAGCACACTCACAGCTTTTGCCCTTCCTGCCTTGCCTCTCGAAGGGGCACACACTCGCAGCGGTCATACCCTGACCCGCGGCGCACTGTCAGGGCAGCCAGCGGCGCACCGCCTGCCGAGAACGCGGACAGCCACGGCGACAGGCGCGCCAGGTCCATGCTGCCCAGCGCTTTGGTCGCCAGCTTTGCGGAGACAGTTGCGCACGCCGCGGCAAACGTCCTGAATGTGCAGAGCCCTTGAGCTGCACCCCCGGCCATGCTGACACAGGCTGCTGAACATGCACGCAAGAGCGCTGCAGCTTTGCGTCGCCAGCCATGCGCATGATCCAACGGGTCACTCTGTTCCACTGACGACAGGGTCAACAGGCCGGGCTGCACCGTGGACCCATCTGTGCCAGGCGCTGGCCGCCTTTGCCGAAAGCTTCTTCGAACGCTCCGCGCGCGGCGGCAGCCACCTCCTGGCTGACCGTGGCAGGGGCGGCGCCCGGAGGCGGCAGGTAGTCGCCGACGACGCCTGGGAAGGCGCCCGCGCGGTACAGCTCTGCGGCCGCCGCCTGCATCACAGTGCATCACCACTTTTGTAGGTGCGGGGGGCGTGGCCCTCAGAGCGGCGGCAGTCGCACACCAACAGGGGGTCGCAGGGCACTTGCGTGCTCCTGGTCGTGCAGCAGCGCAGCAGTCGCGCAGCACCTTTTTATGCAGAAGCTGTGTCAGTCATGCACACTGGTGTGCCGTACCCGCGTCAGCGCGCTGGGCTGTGCGGCAGAGGGGCCCGCGCACGTTGTGCCCGTCGGTGATGAGGGCGTCCAGCTGCTGCTGCCAGCCCTGCCAGCGCTGCTGCGGCAGGATCAGGGCGTGCAGCTCGGCCGCGAGGCGCTGCAGCGCGGCGTCCGCCAGCAGCGGCTCCAGCACGGCTGCGTGGCGGTGCCCCGCGTCGCCGTAGTGCGCCCGGCTCAAGCCAAAGGGCAGCGCCAGGCTCTGCTTGTGCGCGCGCGCCAGCGCCTGCACGAGGCGATCTGACCATGTACGGTGCAGGTCTCTGACGCTGCTGCGTCTTCCCAAGAGCTGCAAACAGGGGCGCCGGCGACACGCAGGCTGTTCGGGCTGCCGGGCGCACGGCGAGCGTGGGCAGCAGCGCCTCGCCGGCCGCGCTGTCCAGCAGCGACAGCATCTGCGCCGCCCAGGGCAGGAAGGCGTGGAGGGGCACGCGCGGCCACCCCGCCGCCCACTCGCTGCGCGGCGCCGGGTCCGCGCCTCCCAGCAGAGCCAGCGCGCGGGGCACCAGCAGCTGGGCATCGGTGCCTGCCACGCCGTGCAACCCGAGAGATTGGTTTCAAACAACCGGCTACCGTGCGCTGTATCTGGCCTGTGCCATGTTGCAGCATCACAATCAGCTATGAGGCACTGGCGCGGATGGCTCGGATGCAATCACAAGGTGCCTTCCTAACACAGCACAGTAACGGCATGCGTGACCATTGCCTATGGTCATTTTTGCCTAAAGTTTTGAACTCGGGCCGCAATGGCCGCAGGACCAGCCACCATCATCACCGCAGGGAACGTTCATGACAATGCCCTCTGTCGGACCGAACTGTCTGCCACGGCGCGTGTGCGCAGTGACAGCACACTGACTGGCCGCGCACCAGCGTCGGCGCCGTAGCGCATCGCCTGGAGGAGGCTGCGCAGAAAGAGCGCGGCCATGCCGCCAGCCTCTGCGGCCACTGCAGCGGCGGCACCGATCAGGCCCCCTGCGGCCTCTTCGCCGCCTGCCGCGTCCTGCACGGACGCGCAAAAGACTCGTTCCATGGCCGGCCAGAGTGTGCACAGTGCTTGCAGCGCTGCTTTGGCAGGTGCGCAGTGCTTGTACAGCCAGCACAGCCAGCATGCAGGGCAGTGTACAGCATGTGAGAGGGAGCGGCACACTCCTTCGCAGTGATGAACCCGCACGGGGCCGCGCATATGGGCCGCATGAACGGGGGCGCACGCGCATGAGGCTGCTGCAGAGGAGAGCCAAGCGCAGCGCGGCCTGCGCCGCCTCAGCCGCACCCTCTGCGCCAGGTGCCGCGGCGCCGGCGCTGCTCTGGACGCTGCCGTGCGGTCCAACCCCAGCGGCTGCAGCATACGCCACTAGGGCCTCTGACAGCAGGCCGCGCGCGACAGGTGAGCTCGGCCCCGCCTCTGCCTCCGCGTTGGCCCCCGACTGCGCCAAGACACGCTTTGCGTCGCCCTCCAGGATGCGCCGCCGCGTCATCGCCGTGCTTGCCGCGGCCGAGCCTGCAGCGGCTGGACCGGCATGCGGAGGGGCGCGCAGCATGTCGCGCAGCGACGCCTGCAGCGCCTGATGCAGCGGCGCGCTGCTCGGGGTGTTGTGCACCTGCACACCTGATAATGCTCTCATGCGGCTGGGATAGCTGTGCATGGACATACAAATGCAAAATGGGGGCTGGCAGGCACTGTAAAGTTGCATAACAAGCTGATGCTCACTGACGCATCAATCGCTGGATTACCAGAGCCAAAGCTCAACACGTTGTCAGGCAAGAAGGCTGGGTCTGCAGACAAGGAAGCACTCGGAGACTGCCGTGGGGCATGCATGCAGGGTCGTCGCGCCTGGGCCAGGGAGACGCGCAGCTGCGCCTCAGAGAGCGCGCCGCGAGGCAGGGCGGCTTTTGCAAATGTCAGCAGCTCCTGCGCTGCATCAGCAAAGCCCTGCCGCTCCAGGGCGCATGCGCAGCCCAATGCCACCTCGCCGCGCAGCCGCTTCACCTCCTGCACGCGCAAAAGTTGCCTCTGGCGAGCCCGCATCTGAGGCCCCGTGCTGATACGAGGCAGATGGCGTTGGGCTGACCGCACATGGCTTGCCATGCTGCACAGCGTCCCTTGCACTGTACATGCTCGAATACGCTTTCGTGTGTGCAAACGCAGATGGCTTGTACCCTGCATTGCATGAAATGCATCACTGAGGGTGTCCAGCTGCGAAGAGTGTCCGCGCACCCGCCACGACTCGCCCCGGCCCTCATTGCTCAGCTTCAGGCTGAGCGCTTCCAACAGAGCCTCCCGCGTCGCCGCGACCGTCAGGCAGGCGCTCGCGCTTGGCACGGCACTCCCAGGCCAGCGCGCGAGCCAGCGCCCGGCCAGGGACGCCAGCGCGGCCGGCGCGTCAAAGTGGAGCGGCTCTGCTTGCGCGCTGTGCAGCAGGGTGGATGCCTCCTGCCACACACAGCGTGTGCTTGTGCCCCTTAGAACGAAACACCCACCAGCTTAAAACAGCCCGAGGGCGTTTTGAACGTCAAGTGGGTTCTATGGAAAACACTGAAAATGACAGCCGGTTACGGTACCAGACATGCACGATCGATGCCATTCAGGCATGAGGGCGGAAGACAGAAGCACTGCATGAGCCATTCCACTTAGAACCTCGCAGAGACGTCAGGGGACGTGTTGATGCTGCAAACAATCCCTGCCCAGCTCCTCGGTGGTGCGAGCGCGCCTGGATCTCGGCCAGCGGCTGCAGCATGGCCAGCGCCTGCCAGCGCCGCGCCTCGCTGAGCGGGTGCAGCGCGCCCCAGCGCGCGCGGAAGTGCTGCAGCGCGCTGTCCACCTCTGCCCTGCACCTGCGAGCAAGCACGACAATGCGCAGTCGCTTCAGCTGCGCATCATGCGGGCCGTGCTGGCGCCATTTGTGTAGATAGTCAACCTAGTCGCATAAGCACCAAGCGTGTACGTGAGGCTGCAGCAATTATCGCGCACCAGGGCAACATGCTTGACATTGCATTTGCTGATTCCCTGGATACATTGAGCATGGATGACTGCGTTGGTGTGTTGCACAGCTCCTCAATTGCACTACTCAGACATGTCAGAGTCAAGTGCGGGGGCGCGCACAAAGTCCGCTCTCCAGCAATCTTCCAGTGGTGCAGAGGGGTCGCGCCTGTCCCACTCGCCGGCGGTGGCCGCCTGGACGGCCAGCTCGACCGGGACGCGTGCCTCCAGCAACGCGCGCCGCGCCTCGCTCGTTGCGGACTTGCGCAGCAGGGCAGCCAGGCGCGGCCGGTCATTGGGCAGGAACAGGCATGCGCGCACAAAGGGCCTGCGCGCGGCCCCCTGCTTCGGTGAACACAACGCCTTCACATTCAGACACGGCCACTGCTGGACAGCCCTGCTGAGAGAAGGCGACACCCGCACGCGCCGTGCATCTGCCCTGTCTGCAGTACAGGTGCGGGGAGTGAAGGACAGAGCCGCAAGCAGCGCACCGGAGGTACTCTGGCCCCCGCCACGCCTCCCTGGTCTCGAACAGCAGGTCATCCTTGCCGCCAGGCGCGTCAGCGCCCCCCGCTCCATCCTGCAGGTCCATGCGCGCCGCATCAGCGCGCCCGGCCGCGTCCTCCAAGTCCATGCGCGCCGCGAGCGACGGCCCCGCCGCTGCGTCCTCCTTAGCCGAGTCCAGCTCCAGGTCCACGAGCCGCAGCAGCTGGTCCCAGCTGCCCAGCTCCTCCAGGCACCTGCGCGCCGCGCGCCGCCGCGCCCAGTTGCCGTGGCAGCCACGACCGGCCTCCATCTCACGGCCACGGTCGTACGTCTTTGGTGGCAGCCCCAGCACAGCACAGGCGCGGGGCGAGTCTGTTGATGCACTGGCGTCAGATGGGCTTGGGTGCCGGGTCGTGACACGTCGCTGCGCGCACCGCATGCGCTCCGCGGACCACCAGGCCTCCTCCTCCGCGCTGGGCTCCTGGCCGCCCAGCAGCTGGGCTGCCGGCCCCGTGCGCGCCGCGGCCCCCGTCTCGTCGGCAACGGCCTGCATCATCTGCTCGTACATGGCGAAGGCCGCTTCCGTCTGGTGGCTCGCAAAGGCGGCTGTCGCCTGCTGGGTCCCAGAGCACCTGCACAAGCAGTCACCAAGGGCTCAAGCAGGTGTCTGCAGGTAGAGAGATCCCAGCATGTGGCCTGAAGGGATCGGCCGGCCTTTCTCCTGAAGTGTTTCATGTCGTTAGAGTACACCATGGGACTGCATGCGACAGGAGGCGCAGGAGGCAGCTGCCGTGTCGGCGCCCCACCCACGCCCCACCCCTCGTAGACACTGCGCCGCAGAGGTGCACCGCCCCTGCTGAGGGAACA
>JAABUH010001603.1_pt1 | contig 24347 bp, 20 predicted proteins | sample 5559121 | NCBI WGS metagenome assembly JAABUH01 (sample SAMN10711871, study PRJNA513364) | rock metagenome | isolation source: Antarctica rocks | place: Antarctica: Victoria Land, Battleship Promontory nord | collected 2015-12-28
GTAGAAAGCTCGATCAAAAACTCAGTAGAACGCTCGATTGAAAGATCAGTAGAAAGATGATGATAGCTCAATAGATAGCTCAATAGAAAGTTCGATCGAAAGATCAGTAGAAAGATCAGTAGAAAGATTGATGATAGCTCAGTAGATAGCTCAGTAGAACGCTCGATCAAAAGATCAGTAGAAAGATGATGATAGCTCAGTAGATAACTTAATAGAAAGTTCAATCGAAAGATCAGTAGAAAGATCAGTAGAAAGATCAATGATAACTCAGTAGATAGCTCAATAGAAAGCTTAATCAAAAGATCAGTAGAAAGCTCAATTGATAACTCAGTAAAACGCTCGATCAAAAAATCAGTAGAAAGATGATGATAGCTCAGTAAATAGCTCAATAGAAAGTTCGATCGAAAAATCAGTAGAAAGATGATGATAACTCAGTAGATAACTCAGTAAATAGCTCAGTGAAAAGCATTGTTTGAAGCATTGTTTGATCTGTGTTATGCGTTCAATCGACGCGTATTTTGAAGCATGTAGAGTGTTCAATAGAAAGCTTGATAGAAAGTTCAATATTGATTCATGAAGAATGCTTTCTATTGAGCTAATTAGCAATGAATAATGAAGTAAGATCATGAAGTAGATCATGAAGTAAATCATGAAGCAAATAATTTGTGTTTAAACACGTTGCATAAAGCATGTTTTGAAGTGAGTAGATTGACTAGTAGATGAACGAGTAAATAACTGAGTTAATAGCTGAGCTGTAGCTGAGTTGATAGCTGAGATGATAGCTGAATTGATAGCTGAACATGTAAGTATTTTGATTGTTGTTGTTCTGAAAGATAGAAACTATAAAGAAAGAAAGAAGATGAAAACTTTGAACTCTTTAGCGTCAACTCTATAAAGCTCGAAGCGAAGATTATCGAGTAGATAAGATAGATAGCTGAGCATTTGAAATGACGAGTACTATAGATAGAAAGTCATGTAGAAAGCATTGTTTGAAGCACTGTTTGATGTGTTTTATGCGCTCGATTGACGCGTTTAGTAGAGTATTTGATAGAACTTTTGATAGAGAGTTTGATAAAGTACTTGATAAAGTGTTTGATAGAGCTTTTGATAGAGTGTTTGATAGAAAGTTTGATAGAGTATTTGATAAAGCGTTTGATAAAGTATTTGATAGATTGTTTGATAGAAAATTCGATAGAGAGTTCAATAAAGCGAGAAGATGAGCGAGTAAATGAGCGAGTAAAGTGCTGAGCATGTAGATGAGCGAGTAGATGAGCGAGTAAATGAGCGATTGTCAACATATGCAACATATGCATGAAAGCGAAATTCAGCTCAGTGCATATAAACAAACGCAGATTTTATCAACAAAAGCAAGATACAGTTCAGAGACATATGAACATACACAGATTTTGTCGACAAAAGCAGATTGCAGTCTAACAAGATCAGCTTAAATTCGAATTTTATTTCGCTTTAAGCGATAAATGTCACTTTAACTAAACTCTAAAATTTTGTTCACTTTACAAACTGTTGATGAATCAATTCAAGAGTAATAAGAAATGAAATATATACATAAATTCATGCAAGTTGGAGAATTCATTTGAATTCAAAATCGATTTCAAAATCTCGTCAGTTGCAGAATTCAAGATGCTGAGTAGCGTTTTGTTGTTAAAGTTAAGCTCATTGTTTCTGTATTGCAATCAGTTTTGCGATCTTTTATAAACTCGTAAGACTGATACATAATTTACTGAGCTGTTGCGATCATGATTGCAGTATGTTGTTGTTGTTTGAAGATAAAAGAAGAAAAAAGTTGATGATTACACGACTTAATTAATGTTGAAATGATGATGATTTAAATCTTAAAATCTTAAATCAAGATATCAAAGTTTAAATTTTATATCTCATCATTGCGATTAATCTTCACTATTTCATCTCATTATTTAAATCACTACATCATTACTTTTACAAGTTAACTACTGTTTTGCATTCACAATGACATTTACTCACAAGCGTAAGACTATTGAAGATTATTTCAACAATATACATTCAAAAAATACTAGAACTTGTGTGCAAAATATGACAGATGATGAGAAGAAAATTGAAGATGTGAAAAACAAAGATAGAAATATTTATTTCTACTGAATCAAGCAATTCAAAAAATCGAATGTCTATCTACAAGCATCAAATGATGATCATGAGTTCTTGTTGACTGCGCATGTGAATAGCAAATGAAATCAATGATATTTTTTGCAATCTTTTTTGCAATCAAATATTAATAAATTCATAGAATTGCGAAAGAAAATACAGTGAATCATGTAAGAACATGTCTCGATGTCGCAAGTCTCAATCAAGATTCTTTGATACTAAGCGCTTGTTTCAATATGAGTGTGAAGAGTTGTCAATGAGAGAAGTTCTCTGACATTAATGATGTTCAGACGAAAGAATGATATCAGATGAATGACTTGCTTCTGAGCGAAAAGTTCAAGATTGTTAGGGGCCAGCATAGAGCGAGTCATATGAGTGTAATGTAACGAGTATATAAATGCTAAGGAAGGAAAGTATCTAGAAGGGAAGAGCCGGCTATCTATATGACTCAGGAGAACATAAGCTAACCCTGAATAGGGTTGGCTTCGGAACAAGTCTATGCCCTAGCGGCGAGCGATCGGCGATAGCTCTCAGAATAGCCATCAACATAGTCATCAACATAGCCATCAACATAGCTATCAACGAAGGTGCGTAGCTAGAATCGTAACAAAGATGATGATGAACGAGAAGATGATGAATGACTTGAATGTCATCAGAGAAGCATTAACAGTGAAGATTCTTCAACAGTTTCAGAATTTCTGAAAAGATGTAGCGTGTCGTCTTATTGTGTAAGTTTTTGACAGTTCTTTTTGTAATTTTGTTTACAACATGATTATTATTTCTTTTACTATTTGAACTTTGCTCTTGATTTTGCTCTTGATGTTGCAATCAATTTTGCAATCAATTTTGCAATCAGTTTTGCAATCAATTTCGCGACTTGTATTTCAATATTTATACTAACATTGTGACATATAGAAAAGCAGAGAGCGATCAGTATCGTCGAGTCTTCTTCAGAAATTATCATACCTCTTGAGATCACAAATTAACATCAAAGCGCTTTCGAGAATTATTCATCACGTCTGAGAAAACTCTATGACGTGTAGTATGATCAAGAAGAAAGACGATTAAGAACAAGTCATGCAAGTAAATTGTGCTATCAGATCAGACTGAGAATTGATCAACAAATTTTGACTACAACAAGTATGAATAAACATCAAATATTTCACACAAATTGACATGTGAAATCTGAAAAGTAATATTCAAAATTAAGAAGTCAAGTAATCTTTTTGATTCTCTTAATACTCATATCTTAGAAATTAAGTGTTTCTAAATCAATGATCTAGCTAGTTTCGCAGTCACAAGCTGATAGATAGAATCATTTATTGCATACAGCATCACATGATATTCTCATGTAATAATTAAATAACAGAAGTGAACAGAAGAATTAAACATTCTTTTCGCATAATTTTGTGCAACGATTATTTCGTACTTCAGTTCATCTTTGTATAATTATTTTCTTGTATTTGTAATAAGCTTTTTAGTCAATCATGATGTTTGAAATCTATTAAAATGTGCTAGTTTTTAGAATAATTAACAGTTAATTTAAAAGATAAGAATTAATCAGTCACAAGTCAACAGTGACGCACGATTAAGATTTGCATTGATTTTCAAACTTTAAGCTTAACGACGCTTGAAAAGTCAAACTTGTTTTCAATTCTTTTTGCAACTCTTTTTGCAGTCTCTTTCTCATTTAACTTGCTTATTATGTGATTCTCTTGAATGAGAACATCAAAATTGCAAGCAAGTATAAACAGTTCATTCAGTTCTATAAATATATCTTCAGAGAATCTTAACAACAGCAAGCATGATAGTGCTCGATTCTCTTCTTCTAACGTTGCTTTTATCATGCTCTTCGAACTGCAGTTATTACACGATAAATGATATGTGCTATACGATTATGAGCAAGAATATCAACATATATTTCAGAATTGATGAAAGCAAACTCAATATGCAATGCAAGTAGAACAAAGTATTAGACTATCATCATTCAAAGTGAATCTCACAGTCACGAATGTTGCGAGCGTGTCTCGTTACTCTGAGTTAGTCTAACATAAATCATGTTAAACTATCATAGACTAGTATAAAGCTGATGTTGACACGTTAGTGATCTAGCGCGTCTTCGTGAGTATAAGACTCTCGACGTGTTTCATCTTCTTTCTTCTTTAGCTTTGAACTTCTAGTTAAAATACATTCATATGATTCACTCTATGCAGACTCATAACATTAGTTCAAAGCTCATCAATCTTGCTATCAATGTGTAAATAATATAAAAACAAGCTACATCACTCAAACTTGAATCAGAATCGAAATTCGAAAATTGAGTTTAAAAAACTCATTAGAAATCAAGAAATTTCTAGAACAGAACAGAAGAACATGAACGTGTTGCTCTAAATTAACTTTTTACTAAGCTCATCATCAGAACAGAAGAACAGAAGAACATGAACGTGTTGTTCTAGAACTGAAATCAGAAATTTTAGTTGAATTTCAATCAGCAATTTTCTACTCACACAATGATTAGAAGCACAGAATCAGAATCAGTGAGCATTGCTCGCTATGAACTTTGAAATGCTAGAAGAGAATCACTTCTATCACAGAATCAAACAGTATCAGAAGAAAAAGACACGAATGCATCATTGAATACAGAAGAAGAGAACATAAATGCGTTGCTCTTCAATCATGAAATGATCAAGATCAGCATCAGCACTGAGTTGAATGCTTGAATAAGCACTCATGAAGCAGATGATCTTGTTGTCTTTATCAAGTACATATGTCAACAGCATGACATCGAAATCGAGATTCACAATAACATGATTCAGATGTTGAATGATGTCAACAAGATCAACATTAAATTGAAAGTTATCAACATCAAGTTGAAAGTTATGCAAACAACGTTGAATGTCGTTTGAACACGTTTACAAAAAGAGATGAAGAAAAAGAATGTAATTATACATCATCTAAAAGCAACATCAAGTCGACTAAGCACTTTGATTTCAAAAGATCGATTCTCAAGATCAATCAAGCTATCTGACTCATCTTTGTTTGAAGATTCAAGACAGAATGTGAATAATTGATTGTTTTGAATGTGAAACAAGCTAAAGATAAACAAGAATCATTTTTCTATCGAAGAAATGAAGATTGCATATGTGAAAAGTCGAGTCAGTGAAACGACGATCAAACACATAGCACTCAGAATGAGAAACATGATCACGAACTCATTTCTTGAAGCAGAAAAGATATTGTCGATCATAAATAAAATGTATGATGATTTCAATCAACATCACACAGCTCAATGATAGTTCTTGAAGCTGTATCAAAACAAGTTCTTCTTTCATGAATTTTGAATGAAATTTCAGCGACTTAGTGCAAAACTAAAGTACAATAACGAAACTTTACTAGATGATCTTCAGCATAAGATTAGCTCAGATCTTCAGCGAGTCATGATCAATGAACGAACTATGAATTTGAACGAATTCGTTGACATCTGCATGCAAGTCAACGTTCAATTGACGAAATTGAATGCTTGATCAGCTCTCAAGACATCAACGATTCAAGTCACTCGCTTTATTGCTGACATCTTGATAATGATCACTACTGCGATCTCAGCTTCAATCTCTGCATGAAAGAAATTCAAAATATTGAACGTTGACTCTGCTAGAAAGAAGTTGTTTAAAAAAGAACTCTGCTTCAAATGCAAGAAGTCAAAACATAAAGCATGCAACTGTCTTGAATCAGCTCAGATGCATGAAATCGCAGCGAATTCGAAAAACGATCTGTTCTCGTCAAAGTAGTGACTGAGAGCGATATACTCATATTTTGTTTCATCAGCATGTCTGATGATTCATTTAATTTCAAGTCGTTCACTGTTGACGTCATTTTGAGTAGTCTAGAAAAAATATTCAAATCTCTTGTTCTGATAGATACTGAAGTCACTAACATGACTTTCATTGATGAATCTTTGATGCTCAAGCTATGTAAATGCTTTGATATTCAGTCAATATCGCTGTCAAAATCAAAGTCAATTCAATCATATGATGAAACTTCTGATCGAAAGTCGATTACATATGCTCTGTATACATCGATCATGATACAAGAACACAAGAATGAAATTATGTCTTTATTAATAACTCATCTAGAACAGCACAAGATAATCATTGAAAATCTTTGATTGAAAAGAAATCAGATTTTGATAAACTCTGCAAATGATCAATTAATATTCTCATTGAATATTTGAACATCGAAATCTGTTGTTTTAAAGACAAGCAGTCAATCAGCATTTCACAGATCTGAATCAAGCGAAATCTGCAAAATGAAATGAAAGAACTTGAACTCAATGATTATGTTGACAATCATCTTGAAGTGACTCACGAACTCAAAACTAGTGAATCAGTTCATTGAATCTGTTTGACTCATTGAATCTGTACTCATACGAAAGCAAAGCACTCAAGTTGATCTCGATCAACTTCGTCTCTTTCAGTTAATTAAGAAAAAGAAGCTCATTAATATTGTCATGATTGAAGTCGCTGTGTATTGAACTCTAGTCAAGAATAAGAAGATCAAGATCTTCTTCTTGATCATTAGTGAAATCAACAAAGCGCTTAGCTCAGTTAAAGATTTCGCGAAACTGAATGAAATAATCTCTGTCATGTCATTAAATGAACTGAAGAAAAAGCTTTCAATAGTTTATCACGACTTTCTGAATGTTTTTGATAGAGAAAAGACAACGCAGTTGTCTTTGCATTAATCATACGATCATAAGATTGAATTAGAAGAAGAGAGTCAATTTTCTAGAAGTCGATTGTACTCTATGTCGAGTCACAAGCTACAAAAGATCAAAGAGTATCTAAAAGAGAATTTAAAGAAGAAGTTCATCACACTCAGCAAAGCTTCTTTTGCTTCGTCAATACTATTTGTCAAAAAGAAAGATGATAGTCTTCACTTTTGCATGAACTATCAAAAACTGAATGCTCTGATCAAAAGAGATCATTATTCAATACTCTTAATAAACGAAGTACTAGCTCAAATTCAAGACAGTAAGTATCTGACTTGACTCAACATAATCATCACGTTTAAGAAACTGCGCATGAGTTCAGAAAGTGAGAATTTAACTACTTTTGTTACTTTCTTCAACGTCTACAAGTATAGAATAATGCTCTTTGAATTGACTAATGAATCTGCGTCTTTTTAGCACTATATCAACAATGTGTTGTTTGAATGTCTGCATAAATTCTGTCAGACATACTTGAATAATATTCTCATTTACAATAAAACATTGAAAGAACATAGAACTCACGTGAAAGAAGTGCTAGACAAGCTTCGTGAAGTCGATCTACAGATAGACATAAACAAGTGTGAATTCAAGATTCAGAAAATCTCGTTTCTTAAACTACTGATATTCATCAATGATTTAAGAATGAACTCTTGAAAAGTAGATGTGATTCGAAGCTGAAAAGTGTCATGATCATTGACTTATATGCAGATCTTCATTGACTTCTGCAATTTCTATCAATGATTCATAAAGAACTTCTCAAAGATCGTTTGACTCATGATAAAGCTGACTCGAAAAAATCATCTTTTTGAATGAACAAAGATTTGTCAGATAATCTTTGAGAAACTGAAGCAACAGATGATGACAGCTCTCGTTCTAAAGCATTTCAATTCAATCAGAAAAGCTATTCTGAAAATGAACTTCTTGAACTATGTCAACGACGAAGTATTGTCTCAGTATGACGATGAAGACATTCTACATTCAATGATTTTCTATAGCAAGAACATGATTTCTGCAGAATGCAACTACGAGATCTACGACAAAAAGTTTTTGACTATTATTCAATGCTTGAAGCATTGATGTCTTGTATTGAAATGTACTGATATTTTGATCAAGATCTTCATTGATCATCTAAATTTGAAGTACTTTATGATCATCAAGAAACTGATCAGACGACAGACTAAATGAGCTGAGAAGTTATTCAAATATAACTTCAAGATCATATATCAGTCAGAAAAGCAGAATCTGAAAGCAGATGCGCTGATCAGAATGTCAGACGTCAAGTCAGTTGAATCAAATGATGATCAAAAACTATATCAGCATCAAATGCTATTATCAGCAAGCACATTTGAATTGCAATCAATAGAAGATGATCAAGATCTGACTCAAACCTTGCTCATATTTGACTCAGATTTGAAACAGAAATCGAAAGTTAATGAAGATTCAATCAAAGAGATGATTTCTATTCAGAATCAAATTATAGTCGAAAATCAAATGAATCAACTATGTATTGATATTCGAGCAGCTCTGAAACAGAACAGAAGAATCTGTCAAGATATTAATCTGAACAACTGCAGAGTACTTGATGAAGTACTCTGAAAAGATGATAGACTATGAGTTTTTCAGTCAATGATCACTCAATTAATAAGAAAAGCACATGATCTTTCAATCAGTGATCATTCTAACATGAATTGAACATTAGACTTGTTGAAATGATCATATTGCTGATCGAAGATGAGAATGATGATCAAATGCTACATTCGAAACTGTTATGTTTATTATAGATCAAAAGCATCGAGAGATCGAATCAATGAACTGCTAAAGTCATTGCTCATACTCAAGCAGCGATGACAGAACATATCATTAGACTTCATTATCAATCTATCAGAAAGTGATGAAAACAACGCGATTCTGACAGTCATAGATCAATTGTTTAAGAAACGACATTATATATCATGTTGATCAGATGATGAAGAAATCTTCGCAGAATAAACAGTCAAGCTACTGTTAATATTAGTCTTCAGAACTCATGAACTATCAAGATCAATAATGTTCAATCGTGATTCACAATTCATATCAATTGTCTGAAAGTCTTTATGTCTGAGACTCAACATCAAGATGAAACTATTCACAGATTATCATTCGCAAATCGATGATTAAACAGAAAGAGCGAATCAGAATGTAAAATGATATCTACGAAGCTATTGCTCATATATGCAAGATGATTGATTCATCTGATTATTTATGACTGAATTCGTTGATAACAATGCTATTTCATCGTCAATTGAACAGTCAGCGTTCTTTCTGAATAAGAACTTTCACTCTTGTATGAGCTTTGATTCGAATTCAACTGAATATGAGATCACTCAAGCTAAAATCGAAGCGAGCAAAGCGAAGAATATATTCAAACATATGAAATGATCACTAGCATTGATCAAGCAAGCATTAGCAAGAGTCAGAGTCACAATAAAGAAACAGATTAACAAGCATTGAAAGAAAATGATCTACAAGATAGATGACATGATGTTTCTAGATTCTAGAAACATTACGATTGCAAGATCATCAAAGAAACTAGACGATAAGATGCTAGAATCTTTCAAGATTCTGATCGAGATTGAACATGCATATTGACTGAAATTGTCATTGACAATGAAGATTCATTTGAAGTTCATCTTGAATCTGCTGCAACTGAATTCAAAGAACTCTCTGAAAAAACAATGAAATGAGTCGTCTGATTCTATAGTGATGAATGATGAAGATGAATGAAAAGTGAAGAACATTCTGAACTTCAGATACTACAGATGATGATTACAATATCGTGTCAATTGAAAAGAATACGACGTCGATCTACATTGATATAACGTCAATGAAAATGAGTTCAAGAAATGTCAGAAGATTGTAAATGACTTTCATGAATGATATTTGAATAAGTCAAGATAGAAATTGAAAGAAAGATCAATCGAACTGCAGCAATGAGAACATTGCTAAATGAATAGAGAAAGTAATGTTGCAAGCGTGTCTTGTTACTCTGAGTTAGTCTAACATAAATCATGTTAGACTATCATAAACTAGTATAGAACTGATGTTGACACGTTAGTGATCTAACGCGTCTTCATGAGTATAAGATTCTTGACGTGTTTCATCTTCTTTCTTCTTTAGCTTTGAACTTCTAGTTAGAATACACTCATATGATTCGCTCTATGCAGACTCATAACAATGAACAGATGAGATATAAAATAACTTCTATCAGACAACTTTAGTTGAAAGCGAAAGACTCAAACTCATTTGTCATTTGTGTTTGCATGTCTATAAGCATTCTAACAATAGAAGCATCAATAACAGCATCATGAAACATTATCTGAATAGCAAAGATTGTGATAGATGCACAAACTTAGCAACTAAGATCACGAAAGTTCAAGACATTCATAACTTTGTTAGAGTTAAAGCTTTGATAAGTTGCTTCTTAGTTGCACATTGCAAAAGAGATTGCAAAACAAATTGCAAAAGAGATTGCAAAAGATTAACAAATCACAGCATCATACTTTTCATCAAGAATATACTTCAGAAGTCTTTGCATTACAACTTCAAAAGACTTTCGTCACTTTGAATATTTCTCATGTCATTATTGACAATCTTCAATTTCAATGAGCATTTGAAATGACACAATCGAGCATTACTCTGTTGCACAGAATCAAACTTACAATCTCTCTCAAGAATTGAGCGACTATTGTTCAAGTCAACATACTCAAGAATTTATCAACGAATTCTAAAATCTTTATTAGTCTAGATGAATGAACTAGTTCTAATAGATTATCTTTTTTAGTTATCATGAGATTTTACTACATTGAGTTCTGAAAATATCGTAAAGTCTTGTTGAGCTTTGAACAAATTGAAGACAAGCATATTGATAGCAATCTAAGCAGTATTACTGAATGAATATTGCAAGAACTTGATATTCAAGATCGAGTTATGACTATAATCATGAACAACGTCAGCAATAACGACGTCATGATGATGACATTAAACGAGACTTTGCAAACGTTCTCAGCTACTTCACATTTATCATGTTTAGCACACGTAATTCAGTTAGCTGTTAAACAGTTACTAAAATTGCTAATGTTAAGTTCAAAGAACGAGAATGAGAAGAAATATTGAATACTCAAGATTAGTCTTCAAAGCATGTCTGTACAAGAGAGTCTATCTCGAACACTGTTCAAGATAATTAATAATTTTTATTTATCATGTTACTTCACTCTGCAATTATTTTTACAATCGATTTTGCAATCGATTTTGCAATCATTATCAGAAATACAGAGTAAACTCTTATTCATGACATTATAATAATCTTTAATTAGATTCAAAAGCTTGCTGTTTATATGAACGCAAGTTCTCAAAGAATAGAGAACTTTCACAAGACTCAACGCAATTTCAAACTTCATCTCAAGATGATACAAGACGTTAAAACTCACTGAAATTTCATCTGTCTTATGCTTTTAAGAGCACTTCGTCTTCAAGACTTCATCAAGAGTTATATTTCTACTCACGAAAACGAAAATATAACTTTTCAAAAGCTATCTCTCAATAGTAAAGAATGAAAATATGTTCAATATCTTGTAGAACTACTCAAATCATTCGCGATATTCACTGATTTACTTGAACGTAATCACGAACTCAGCATCAATTCAATTTACATCATTTATGATGTTTTGTTCTTTCATATCAAAGATTATATGATAGCTCTGAAGAGAAAGCAACGTTCTTGAAAGCATTCGCTTTTGAAAGTCTTAACGCAAGCTTGAATCAAATTATTCAAATATTACGCGAATGTCAGTCATGATCGAGAGCTAATGTACAATCTTGAAAATATTATAGATTCTCATCAGAAACTAGATCTATACAATCGATCTACATGACAAGACAGCGATTATAAACAAAAATACAAACAAAAGTTTATAGATTATTATGCTAGACACTACGCTCTCGACTCAACTACATTGCAAGATCAACTTCAAGAAAGAGTCTTGCAATAATCATCTTTCATCGCAAATATAGTTGCTAGATGAAATTTCAAACGTCACAATTTGTCATCACTTATTTCAACTAACGAAGCGAAACAATATTTGAAACAAAGTAAGTTTTTCTTCTCTTTATTTCGTTCGTTGCACAATTAATGTTGTCTCATAATTTCTTTGCAATCAATTTTGCAATCAATTTTGCAATCGATTTTGCAGTCATATATTTTGAAATATCAAATTCTAATAAGCTTTAAATTCTGTTCAAGATATCAATCTCATTAAGTTCTGAAGAAATTATCTCAGAGACTTTGTTAATCTAAGCAGAATGACTCGAGATATTTTAGCAATTTCAGCTATCTTGACAGATGTTGAACGAACTTTCAATTTGAAACAAGACGTATTATCTTATCATCACAGCTCTCTTGTTGTCAACATCATATTGAATATCATGATGATTAAGCATGCAAATGCTCTGAAGTTGAAATCAGAGTTTGAGTCTCATGAGCTTATTGAGAAGAAAAGAGCTTTCGATGCACAGAAACAAGAAAAGAACAAAGATTTAGTCTTCATTATTGACATTAATGAAGATTTAGAGTATATCAGCGATGCATCAGATGATGATGTTGATGATAATGAGCATGATAAGTAATGTTATATTTTTCATCATCAAACATTTAATTAACAATATCAGAACTGAAGAATGATGATTCAATTAATGTCAATCTTTTCATAACATCTTTGCAATTTAGATTCTCAAACTTTAAAGAACTCACGTTATCTACGTTACTCAATACAGCAAGATCTACGACAACTTCACTTTCAAATGCTCGATTTTCAGCGTCTGCTCATTTTGATCGAGTTACATCACACTTGACTGAGAGAAACAGATTGAAGAAAGATGATCAATCATTATAAAAGATTGTGAATCAAAGAAATTTGATGAAATTCGTTACAGTCTCTAAATCGAATGAAGAATCTAAGTCGTCATCTTTAGCAGTGAAAAAAGAACAGCGCAAGATGACTTCTTCTTTGAAGTTGAGTTCTGTTTCAACACGTAAACGTAGCTTTGAAATGATTAATTTCAAGAAGAAATCATCATTTAAGAGTAAAGCTAAATTGAATGCATTGTCTGAGCAAAGAAGACAAGAAGACATCAATAAAAAGCTTATGTAAATAGTTTTGCAATTTATTTTGCAATTTATTTTGCAATTTACTATTTTCATGAAATTGCTCACGCATTTCTCAAGCAGTTTACTTAGAGACAGTGACTGAGATCTGAGTCAACGATAGAAAAGTCAAAGATATTTCTCTACATATATATAAATTTCTTTTCAACATGTAAATAAAGATTATTCATATACACACATTTTAAAATTTCATAATTTCATTCTACTAGTACTTATTTCAAATAAGTAAAATGTCTAGATATGTTGTCAAGTTCAAGTCAACTTGTTGAGTTGGTCAAGTTAAGTTGAGAGTCTGACTCAACTCAATTGAATTGAGTTGACTTTTCTCAACTCAACTTAACTCTGAAACTTAATTTAAGTTAAGTTGAGCAATTTGAATTCAACAACAGATTTACAAACGTGTGCAAAATGATCTGCTTCAAAATCATCATGATTCATACACAAAATCTTATCTCTTGTAGCAAAGTCATTGAATATATAGATTGTAAGATCACGATGTAGCAGTTCATCATCTTTCATACTTCATTTTGAAAGCTCATTTTTTTTAGATGCGAATCGTTGATGTCACTTCTTGTTTGCAACAAAGACGTTTCTTTGTTGTAACTTCAGCAGTCACGCAGTCATTGATTCACTCATCTTTAAATAGAATCTCTTCAACTTCATAATCTGATGAATCAGAAGTTGAGATGACACAATGTTTAGAATTCTGCAAGATTTAGCGAGTACTTTCTCATTTAAACACATGACTTCAGTATCTGCAATGACTATGTCATTCAGTTGCGTCATCAATGCTGCGAGTTTGATCACTGTTGAAACTTCTTCATTTTCTAGCAGCTCAAATTAACATTTTTGATTGCAAAGTTTGTTTTGCAAAGTAAATAGAAAATACTCATTATTCTTCTCGCTATCATTTGATTTCATGATGTCGAGTCTTCTTGATGATGCATTCGCAGAGTTTAATTTGTCTCTGCGATATTCTATATGAAAGTCAAACGCAGCTAATTTCTCAACTCAACGCATCTGTTGTACATTGAGTTTCTTCATCATTATAAAGTAACGAAAATTATTGTGATTTGTTATCACACATATGAATCGCTTGCTACTTTGAAGATAGTGTTGTCAATTATTAAAATCAAGAACTATAACATACAGCTCTTTATCATGCATGTTTCATTGTACTTCAACTTCTTTGAACTTATAACTATAGTATGTAATGAAATGTCATTAATCAGTCTTACTCTTCTGACTAAGTACATCTTCAACTTCATAATTTGATGCATCAATCTTCATGCGAAGATTTGCATCTCAATCATAGTGTTTCAAAATGAAAGCATTGATAAAGATTGTTTTCAATCTTTCAAAAGCTTCTCTTGCTTTCAATGTCATTATGAAGAATGAATACATCACTTTCTTCTTTGCACTCTTGATTAAATCTGTTAAAAGCACAATGATTTAAAAAAATTCTTTTATAAATCATTGATAAAATCTTGCAAATTTCAAGAATATGAGAATGTTCTTTGCAGACTTGAACTCAGATCAGCTAGTGATTACATCAATATAAAACTGTTTCATCTGAATATTTCTTCACTTTATCATGAATCTCAGAAAGATAACTTTGCTACGATTGAAAGTGCATTTTAACAGCTTGACATACAGTCAATATTTCAGTAGCGCGCGAAGAATCTTGCACACATGCTCTCAATGCTGCTTTTTCGTCTCAGAGTATACTAAGATGTCATTCAGATATATCATGCAGCAAATATTCATGAATGACTTAAGCGTGTGATTTACATAAAACTGCAAGATTGCAGAAGCATTTGTCAATTCAAAGAGCATCATTTGATATTTAAACTGATCATAGCATGTATGAAAAGTCATTTTTCATTCATCACTCTTGCAAATTCAAATGCAATGATAAACATTGCAAATATCAATTTTGATAAAATATTTTGCATGAACAAAGTGATTCAGCGTTTCAGATAGTAGAAACAATGAGTAATTGTTCTTTACTGTTATTTCATTGAGATCATAATAGTTCACGCATAAACGAAGACTTTCATTTGACTTCTTTACAAACAACACAGATGCTTCTGCAAAACTACTTGATGAATGAATTCATTTCTTCTCTAGCGCGCTGTTTAGATAGTCTCGTATCACAGCGAGCTCATCTCATGTCATCTTATAAATAAACTCGATGCAAGACATTTTGCTCTTCATCAGATCAATGAGATGTTTCATCTGATCATGCGTATTCAAACTATCAGAAAGAATCTCAGAAAACACTTTCTTGAGATTTTAAATAGCAAAGAATATTTCTGATTCTTTCGCTTGAAGCACATTGCATCTCACAGTCTGATGATTTGCATTCTGTGATAAGTCATCTATAGATAGCAGTTGATAAAGCAAAGCTACATAAGTCTCTTCTTTTCTCTTAGCTGCAAGCATTGTTAGCTCAACAAATTTCAATATTTTGCACAGACTAACTTGTATTTATTTTGCACGCTGAATGCTGTTTTCTTGATATGATCAACGACGCTTGTGTCAACAAATATTCAAGTCAATCTCATCTAATCATGAATAATCAAGAATCATATCATATTCTTGCATGTTCACAGCATGAAACATTGAAACTCAATGTTTCAGCTCTTGCAAACTTTCTCATGATTGATCAACTCAATATCGATCTGATGTATATCATAGCAAAGAATTCAATGATCATCAATCATTTGAATCTGTTTCAGAGTTGCATGATTCTTTGATAATTCATGCTCTTTTACTCATGATTGCAATATAAAATTTCGCTCGATCTCAGAGTTAATAAAACAGTAAGTTTCATGCATTCTTTCAGAAACATTTGTCAATACTGATATCATCAATGCACGTGATAATCATCTTTTCATAGTTATATTTAATGATTCAATGATGAACATCAGACTTTCTCTTTTTTCATCTTTTTATCATGATTGCAAGTCTCTTGTCTGAATATGTAGTTGAAACACATCAAATTATCAATTTTGTGTCTCATCTTCTTGCATGATCAGCACATAAAATTGAATGAAGCAGCATCTTGCTTGAACTCATTGAACTTGAGTGTCACATTGTCTTTAGACTGCGTGCTTAAAACAAAGAACTTCGAATTCTTCATTGCAACAATAAACTTTGTCTTTTCATGCAAGAATCGAAAATTCTTCTGAGACGTTGCACTCTCACTTTGCTGCAAATGTAACTTTGACAATATATCAATGTTTTGCAAATGCAAGTCAATGTTTATAAAATGCTTTAGCAGATCAACATAATTGATAAAGATGTATAAAATGCAAAGAAACTCATTCATGATGATTTTGTTAATCTTTATTTGCAAATACATCATGCAAGTTTCATTGAATATATGATAGTTCAGATCTGTATACAGTCTGATAAAATATTACTTAAAATTTGCGATGCTTTGATCAGCTTGCTGCTTCACAATCTTCAGTCAATGTTTTGTTTAAAAGTTGCAAATTTCAGAATTGTTAAGTTTAGCATGCAAGTATTCAATGTAGTACTTTCAATCAAGTATCTCATCATGATTGCATATGCTCATCACATGATCTCATCACTGATTGCAAGACTTCTCTGATAAGTATGATGCAGATCTTTGCAACTTCTTTTCTTTCGTGATGAAATCAGATGACATCGCGACTATGAAGTCTTTGCAATCTCACAGTCAGAACATCAAGAAGTTGTAGTTCATGATGCTTTGCTCTCTAGACTTGCAAGATCAATTAACACGCTTACGTGTATTACTTCAATAATGATCATCATTATGTTGATGTTGATGATCAAAGATTGATTGAGTTTCTCGCTCAAGTTTCAATACATGAAGTTGCAAGACAAACAGTACATTTTGCATCTTTAGATTCTTTAACTGCTTGCATACTTCGCTTGCTGATCATCAAGAAATATGATTTGTTTATTCATTAAATTCTTGCAACTTAAACTTCTCATCTGCATGTTTGAATGCATGATTCTCAGATCTGTTTTGATGAAACGATGAATTCTCAATGTGAAAGAAGTTATTACTTCTTTCAATTATGCAACTTCTAATGAATCGCTGCACATTTAACATCTTTTACTGAGCAGCTTCGTGCAAATGAAGCAATTAAAACTGTGAGACAACAAGATTTCTTTATGTAAAACTGCGTAGTAGAAGATAATAAGATAGCATTCTATCGATGATAGAATTAATTGCTAAGAAACGAAAGTGAAAGCTTGCAGAGTTTTCATCTTCTGTCAAGTCACTACTTCTATTCACTTGTTAATCTCTTTGATCTAATCTTGTAAGCTAGTTTTGCAAACATGCATTATTCATAGTCAATGAGATGCATTTTCACAAAAGATCATTCATTGAATGATCAGCGTTCAAACTTCTTGATCAAAGATCACTTGAAAGCTACAGTTTATTGATGATTTCATTGAAGCAAAATAAAATAAGATGTTAGAAATCATTGCTTCAAAGACTGTCATCAAGTATGATGTAAGAATAAAGCTTCAGATTGAATTCTTGAAGAAAAAGAGTTCTTTAAAACAACTTTTGAATGTTTTATCATTTGATTCTCTGAAGTCTTTGTCACTCAAAGCAATAAGAATCATTCACATTGATAAGTTGCTTGATCATGCACATATATAAATTGATGATTTCACTGCAGTCAATAATTTTGATCGTGAGCTGCTTCATTGCTGACAGTGTATCGATAAAGTGTGTCAAAACTTTAACGACTGATGTTTCATTAACTTTGCAAACAAGCACTTCAATATGAGTTACACTCAACAATCATTCTGAGACAAAGTCATCATCATTGATGATGATGATATTACTATTGAAAAATCTTCTATCTTTTTCTATCACTTCTGAATCAACTTACAAGAAGAGATGATTCAGAACTGTTAATGATCATTGATGCATCAGAAAAGATTGAAGACGTGAACAGATAAAGAAGAATTGAAGAACTTTATGAGTAAATTCATGAGATTCAATGAACAATAGTTGAAAATGCATTTAGTTGAAAGTATGATCAAATAGATGAAAAGAATAATGTCTCGTCAAAGATCTTCTTCATTTTCTCAGTTGATTTCTTCTTCATCTTCTCAGTCATTTTCTTCTTTATCTCAGTCACAATGATAACAGTCGTAATGATAACAATCGTCTGTTAACAATTTGTATTCTGCATATCAATCATCATTGTACTCACAATGATAGCAGTCAGTTTCAATCTTTTCACTTCATCAATGACAAGAAATTTCTTCTTCATTCTTATTCTTCACTTCATTGTTTCAATCATAACACTTCAGTCTCATTGAATCATTTGAAGAAAAAAAAAGTGATTGAACAGTTCTTTCTATGAAAGATAGCTTGTGTTGCAAGCGTGCATTCTGAGTTAGTCTAACATAGATCATGTTAGACTATCATAGACTAGTATAAAGCTGATGTTGACACGCTAGTGATCTAGCGTGCCTTCGTGAATATAAATCTTCGACGTGTTGCATCTTCTTTCTTCTTTAGCTTTGAACTTCTAGTTAGAATACACTCATATGATTCGCTCTATGCAGACTCATAACATTAGTTCAAAGCTCATCAATCTTGCTATTGACGTGTAGACGATATAAAAACAAGCTACATCACTTAAACTTGAATCAGAATCGAAATTCGAAAATCAAGTTCAGAAGACTCATTAGAAATCAAGAAATTTCTAGAACAGAACAGAAGAACATGAACATGTTGCTCTAGACTAACTTTTTACTGAGCTTGTCGTCAGAACAGAAGAACAGAAGAACATAAACGCGTTGTTTTAGAACTGAAATCAGAAATTTCAGTTGAATCTCAATCAGCAATTTTCTACTTACACAATGACTAGAAGCACAGAATTAGAATCAGAATCAGTGAGCATTGCTCGCTATGAACTTCAAAATGCTAGAAGAGAATCACTTCTATCACAGAATCGAACAGCATCAGAAGAAGAGAACACGAACGCGTTGCTTTTTGATCATGAAATGATCAAGATCAGCATTAGCATTGAACTGAATGCTTGAATAAGCGCTTATGAGACAGATGATCTCGTTGTCTTTATCAAGTACATGTGTCAACAGCATGACATCGAAATCAAGATTCACAATGACATGATTCAGATGTTGAATGATGTCAACAAGATCAACATTGAATTAAAAGCTATCAACATCAAGTTGAAAGTTACGCAAACAACGTTGAATGCTGTTTGAACACATCTACAGAAAGAGAAGAAGAAAAAGAATGTGATTATACATTATTTAGAAGCAACATCAAGTCGACTAAGCACTTTGATTTTGAAAGATCGATTCTCAAAGTTGATCAAGCTATCTGACTCGTCTCTGTTTGAAGATTCGAAACAGAATGTGAATAATTGATTGTCTTGAATGTGAAACAAGCTGAAGATGAACAAGAATCATTTTTCTATCAAAGAAATGAAGATTGCATATGTAAAAAGTTAAGTCAGTAAAACAATGATCAAACACATAGCATTTCGAATGAGAAACATGATCACGAACTCGTTTCTTGAAGCAGAAGAGATACTGTCAATCATAAATAAGATGTACAACGATCTCAATTGATATCATACGACTCAACGACAGTTCTTGAAGCTGTATCAAAACAAGATCTTCTTTCATGAATTTTGAATGAAATTTCAGAGACTTAGTGTGAAACTAGAATATAATAACGAAACTCTACTAGATGATCTTCAGCATAAGATTAGCTCAGATCTTCAGCGAGTCATGATCAATGAACGAACTATGAATTTGAACGAATTCGTCGACATTTGCATGCAAGTTGACGTTCGATTGACGAAATTGAATGCTCGATCAATTCTCAAGACATCAACTACTCAAGTCGCTCGCTCTACTACTAACATCTTGATGATGATCACTACTGCGATCTCAACTTCAATCTCTGCATAAAAGAAACTCAGAATATCGAATGTTGATTCTGTTAGAGAGAAGTTGTTGAAGAAAGAACTCTGCTTCAAATGCAAGAAGTCAGAACATAGAGCACGCGACTGTCTTGAATCAGCTCAGATGCACGAAATTGCAGCGAATTTGAAAAACGATCTGTCTTCGTCAAAGTAGTGATTGAGAACGACATGCTCATATCTTGCTTCATCAATATGCTCGATGACTCGTTTGATTTCAAGTCGTTTATTGTTGATGTCATCTTGAATAGTCTAGAAAAGATATTTCGATTTCTCGCTCTGATAGACATCGAAGTCACTGACATGATGTTCATAGATGATTCATTGATTTCAGAGCTATGTGAACGCTTTGATATTCAATCAATTTCACTGTTCAAATTGAAGTTGATTCGTTCATATAATGAAATTCTCGATCGAAGATTTATTACACATGCTCTGTATATTTCAATCACTATACAAGAACATAAGAATAAAATGATGTTTTTATTAATAACTCGTCTAGATCAGCACAAGATAATCATTGATAATCTCTGATTGAAAAGAAATCAAATTTTGATAAATTCTGCAAACAATTGATTAATATCATCATTGAAGATTCGAACATCGAAATCTGTTGTTTCAAAAGCAAGCAGTCAATCAGCATTTCACAGATTTGAGTCAAATGAAATCTGCGAAATAAAACGAAAGAACTTGAACTCGATTGTTACATCAACAATCATCTTGAAAAGATTCATGAATCAGAAATCAGTGAATAGATTCATTGAATCTGCTCGATTCATTGACCCTGCTCTCATAGCAAAGCAAAGCATTCAAGTTGATCTCGATCAACTTCGACTCTTTCAGTCAATTGAAGTAAAGAAGATCGTCAATATTGTCATGATCGAAGTCGCTGCATATCAAACTCTAGTCAAGAATAAGAAGATCAAGATCTTCACATTGATCATTAGTGAAATCAATAAAGCGCTTCAAGCTAGCTCAGTCAAAGATTTCGCGAAACTGAATGAAATGACATCTGTCATGTCATTAGATGAACTGAAGAAGAAGCTTTCAGTAGTTTATCACGACTTTCTGAACGTTTTTGATAGAGAAAAGACAACGCAGTTGTCTCTGCATCGATCATACGATCATAAGATTGAATTAGAAGATGAGAGTTAACTCTCTAGAAGTCGATTGTACTCTATGTCGAGTCACAAGCTGCAGAAAATCAAAGAGTATCTAGAAGAGAATTTGAAGAAGAAGTTCATCACACTCAGTAAGACTTCTTTTGCTTCGTCAATACTATTTGTTGAAAAGAAAGATGATAGTCTTCGCTTTTGCATGAATTATTGAAAACTGAATGCTCTGATCAAAAGAAATCATTATTCAATATTCTTAATAGACGAAGTACTAGCTTGAATTCAAGACAGTAAGTATCTGATTTGACTCAACATAATTGTCACGTTCAATAAACTGCGCATGAGTTCAGAAAGCGAGAATTTGACTACTTTTGTTACTTTCTTCAATATCTACAAGTATAGAGTAATGCTCTTTGAATTGATCAATGAATCTGCGTTCTTTCAGCACTATATCAACGATGTGTTGTTTGAATGTCTGCATAAATTCTGTCAGACATACTTGAATGATATTCTCATCTACAGTAAGACATTGAAAGAACATAGAACTCACGTGAAAGAAGTGCTAGACAAGCTTCGTGAAGTCGATCTACAGATAGACATAGACAAGTGTGAATTCAAGATTCAGAAAATCTCGTTTCTTGAACTACTGATATTCATCAATGATCTACGAATGAACTTTCGAAAAGTAGATGTGATTCGAAACTGAAAAGTGTCGCGATCATTGACTCATGTGCAGATCTTCATTGACTTCTGCAATTTCTATCGACGATTCATAAAAAACTTCTCAAAGATCATTCAACTCATGATAAAGCTGACTTGAAAAAATCATCTTTTTGAATGAACAAAGATCTGTCAGATGATCTTTGAAGAACTAAAGCAACAGATGACAACAGTCTTCATTCTGAAGCATTTTGACTCGATCAGAGAAGCTATTCTGAAAACTGACTTCTTGAACTATGTCAATGACGAAGTATTGTCTCAGTATGACGATGAAGACATTCTACATTCAATGATCTTCTATAACAAGAACATGATTCTCGCAGAATGCAACTACGAGATTTATGACAAAGAACTGCTGATCATTATTTGCTGCTTGAAGCACTGACGCTCTGAATTGAAATGTACAGATATTTTGATCAAGATCTTCATCGATCATCTGAATTTGAAGTACTTCATGATCATCAAAGAACTGACTTGACGACAGATCAGATGAGCTGAGAAGTTATCTGAATATAACTTCAAGATCATATATCAGTCAGAAAAACAGAATCTGAAAGTCGACGTGCTGATCAGAATGTCAAACGTCAAGTTGATTGAGACAGACGATGATCAAAAGCTATATCAGCATCAGATGCTATTGTTCGAAGACAAATTTGAACTGCAGTCAATAGAAGCTGATCAAGAAAATGATCAGAAAGCTGATCAAAATCTGACTCAGATCTTGCTCAGATCTGACTCAGAATCTGACTCAGATTTGAAACTCGAATCAAAAGCTAATCAAAATTCAATCAAAGAAGTGATTTCTATTCAGAACCAGATTATAGTCGAAAATCGAACGAATCAACTGTGCTTTGATATTCGAATAGTCATGAAACAGAACAGAAAAACTTATCAAGATATTGATCTGAACAACTGCAGAGTACTTGATGAAGTACTCTGAAAAAATGATAGACTATGAGTTTCTCAGTCAATGATCACTCGATTAATAAGAAAAGCACATGATCTTTCGATCAATGATCATTCTGACATGAATCGAACATTAGACTTGTTGAGACGATCATATTGCTGATCGAAGATGAGAATGATGATCAAACGCTACATTCAAAACTGTTATGTTTGTCGTAGATCAAAAGCGTTGAAAGATCGAATCAATGAACTGCTGAAGTCATTGCTCATATTTGAACAATGATGACAGAACATATTCTTGAACTTCATTATCGATCTATCAAAAAGTGATGAAAGCAACGCGATTCTGACAGTCATAGATCGATTGTCTAAGAAACGACACTATATATTGTGTTGATCAGATGACGAAGAAATCTTCGCAGAACAAACAGTTAAGCTACTGTTGATATGAATCTTCAGAACTCATGAACTATCGAGATCAATAGTGTTTAATCGTGATTCTCAATTCATATTGATTGTCTGAAAGTCTCTATGTCTGAGACTTGACATCAAGATGAAACTATTCATCGACTATCATTCGCAGATCAATGATCAAACGAAAAGAGCGAATCAAGATGTGAAACGATATCTACGAAGCTACTGCTCATATATGCAAGATGATTGATTCGTCTGATTATTTATGACTGAATTCGTTGATAACAACGCTATTTCGTCGTCAATTGAACAGTCGACGTTCTTTCTGAATAAGAATTTTCACTCTCACATGAGCTTCGATTCAAATTCAACTGAATATGAAATCATTCGAGCAAGAATCGAAGCAGATAAAGCAAAGAATATATTCGAACATATGAAATGATCACTAGCGTTGATCAAACAAGCATTAGCAAGAGTCAGAGTCACAATGAAGAAACAGATTGACAAGCATTGAAAGAAAATAATCTACAAGATAGATGACATGATGTTTCTAGATTCTAGAAACATTACGATTGCAAGATCATCAAAGAAACTAGACGATAAGATGCTAGAATCTTTCAAGATTCTGATCGAGATTGAACATGCATATTGACTGAAATTGTCATTGACAATGAAGATTCATTTGAAGTTCATCTTGAATCTGCTACGACTGAATTCAAAGAACTCTCTGAAAGAACAACGAAATGAGTCGTCTGATTCTATAGTGATGAATAACAAAGATGAATGAAAAGTGAAGAACATACTGAACTTCAGACACTACAGACGATGACTACAATATCGTGTCAATTGAAAAGAATACGACGTCGATCTACATTGATACAACGTCGATAAAAATGAGTTCAAGAAATGTCAGAAGATCGTAAATGACTTTCATGAATGATATTTGAATAAGTCAAGATAGAAACTGAAAGAATGATCAATCAAACTGCAGCAATGAGAACATTGCTAGATGAAGAGAGAGAATAATGTTGCGAGCGTGCATTCTGAGTTAGTCTAACATAGATCATGTTAGACTATCATAGACTAGTATAGAGCTGATGTTGACA
>JAABUH010001604.1_pt1 | contig 24346 bp, 34 predicted proteins | sample 5559121 | NCBI WGS metagenome assembly JAABUH01 (sample SAMN10711871, study PRJNA513364) | rock metagenome | isolation source: Antarctica rocks | place: Antarctica: Victoria Land, Battleship Promontory nord | collected 2015-12-28
ACCCTAAACCCTAAACCCTAAACCCTAAACCCTAAACCCTAAACCCTAAACCCTAAACCCTAAACCCTAAACCCTAAACCCTAAACCTAAACCCTAACCCTAAACCCTAAACCCTAAACCCTAACCCTAAACCCTAAACCCTAAACCCTAAACCCTGTCTATATCACACCAGAAGCTGCAGTCACAATCATTCATGATACAGTACAAGCTTGTCATCGTACAGGCATACTGAATAACTACACCATGCAACACTGTACATCAACGTTGTGCAAATTGTGACTGTGACGCAGTCAGTGCCTATTAGTTTCTTACAGTGGCAGTCAGTAACAGCAAGTGAGTCACATAAGCCTTGCAGCAGAAAAACGACTAACTGAAGCTGTCACACTGCAATCAGTGTTGACGGTACTTGTGGCTGCTACAGGTGGCAGATCATCTTCCGCAGTGTCTCAAGGACCCTGCCAGTCTGCTTGCAGCTGGCAAGTGGATATCTGCTTCAGAGCTGGTGCACATCATTGACACAGCATGGAAACATGCTGAGCTGGACCTGCAGCAGGAAGTTGTCACCATGCAGACCAGCAGACAGCTGCATGATGCAGCCTTGGGTAGCGTGACGTTCTCACACCTGCCTCCTATCAGATTGTCATGCATCAGAGGCTTGGTTGCTCCCAGTTACAAGGGGCCTTGCCTGCATCCTGACTGCAAGCTGCCTGGTTGTGAGGGCAACAGGCTGTACATCATCACCTTGTCGCCCTTGCTGATGCGCATCCAGCTGCCTCACCACAAGAATGCATGCAGGTGGGGTCAGGGTTCCATGATGTTTGATCTGCCAGCAGAGCTGACTGAACTGCTGTACACCTACCTAGGAGAGCCACGTAGGGCTCTGCTTGACCACCACTTGCTGATTGGCCAAAGCTGTCCATATGTGTTCATGGTCATGCATGGTAGGGGCTTTGCGGGTGCAGTATTGACCTTGTATTGGCAGAAGTGGTTGGTCTTGCAAGGAGGTGTCAGCATGAATCCAAGCATGTGTAGGCAAGTGTTTGTTGATGACAGAGCATCCAACACTGCTGCAGGTGGTCCATCAAATCAGGGAGCTGCTATGGTGATGGGTCACAGCAAGCAGCAATGGCGCAAGTGGTGTGACATGCAGTTCCACCCCAGGCTTGCTCAGAATGCAGTGAACAGCATGAAGCTTTTGAGGACAGCAATGCTGCAGATCAAGTCAGATGCACTTGCTGCTGCAGCAGAGCTCAGCTTGAGCACAGCCCCACATTGCAGGCACGTCATTGTGTCAGATCTGAGTGAGGAGTACTGGTCATGCAATTCTGACAGCATGGAGGACAGTGACATAGAGCTGGATCAGCAATCTGTTGTTAATATCGAGCTGAACTGTATTGACTTGGGTCAATTAGACTGAATTAGGCAATTTGGCTGTGCAGTATGTGGCATCAGCATGCTGAGATGCTTGTTGGCATCATATTCCCACCTGTTTCTGGACCCTGTGCATGTACAATGAACAGTGATGCCATTTGGACAGAATTTGACCGCTCCCAGCAGCACCTTTTGGCGTCATGTAGGGTGAATGTTGTGTGATGACATGACACAATCTGGGGTGCCTGTTTTGTTGTTTTGCGGCTTAGCGGTTTCCCTAAACCCTTTTGGGGCACCTAAGATTCGAGGCATGAGCCATTTTTTGGTGCAGCACAAGTGTCAAGGCCCATATGCGTCCATCGTGACCATCAGCACCTGATTTGGCCCGCGCAATGTGTTGTGACATGTACCCCAATTTGGGTTAGAATCTTTGAGCCACATGTTTGGCTCTAACACTTGCAGATATGGGACTCTGTGCTCAACAGCTCTCTGAATTCAAGTTCTCAATAGCTACATGTCTGTACAGGTTAGCCCTGTCTCAAGGCTTGCGACTTTATCCCATAGCTTTGCTGGAGGGCTGCAACCAGCTTTCTATTGACCTGCTGGCCTGACCCACACCACTCAGAAGGATCTAGCTGTTTTGGAGCATGGCATGATCTGAACAGGTGTGACCCAATTGAGGCTCTGTCACAACATTGAACATGCTCAGTACCTCTTGCAGTGTCCGCTGGTTGGTTGCTTGGGTGCATCTATCAATGCTGTCCAAGCTGTGGTTTGCAACAGTTTCTGGCTCATGAGAAGGTCCCGCTGTCGGTCTTTTTGAAGCATGTCACAGGATCTGGGATGCCTTGCTTCCCTCTGGCCAGTGCAACCACAAACAAGCCCCAGCTGTTGACACCCTTGACAACCACTACAGGCCTTTGTAGCCTTGAGACATGGTCGTTTGTATTGGTCTGCGCTGTTTACAGTTTTCCCATTGATCACAAACTTGCTCACGCATGCTATACAAGCTCTTGCAGCTGTCTACATGCTGCATGTGGCTACCACATGATCACTCTTACTGTGTGCAGCAGTCAGCCTGCATGAGTACAGCCCCCCTGACAGTTATGCATATGTCATATATGCAAATGCACCTACCTAAACAAAACATAATCAGGATGAAAGTCATCTGAAGCAGCTTGAACAAGCAGGGTACTATGCCAGGACTGAAAGACTCTGCAAACGACTGCAAGGTCAATGAGCGGCCCCTCATGAGCGGCCCCTGATCAGCCTACCTCCGGAGGTAGGATCCACTGACACGGGAGCTCCCTTGTCACAAACATGTCTGCAGGAGGCTGCATGACAGGTGAGGTTTCCCATTTTGCCCAAAATGCAGCTGCATATCCTGAAAGCACTGTTGAGGTCTTTAGTTGCAGTGTAAATTATGGCGAGTACCACTTGAGCTCCCACATAGTCAGAGTGAGCGTTCTGAATGCAACACGATCTTCATCTCAAGTATCACCCACATTGATGGTGATAGCGTTGGTTGCCAAACATTGCCTACAAAGCTGCTCTCAAGTGGTCTTAAGCAAAGAAAAGCATTTAGGCTTTAGGCCTGCCTCAAGCAAGGTGCCTCCCTGCTCACAGCCTTCGCAGATTACAAGGCAGCTGCCAAATCAGGTGACAAGCAGCTGACCAAGCAGATGCCAGTCGAGGCTTGCGATGCAGCCACAGCCAAGCAAGCAGCTGTCAGATCTCTGTTCAGCAAGAAAAAAGACCCACACGCTCAGGCTAGGATCTAGGCTGTCACTCATCGCTATGAGCAGCAAATGTCAGCTGCAGCTGGTGAGACTCAGGTCAGTCTTCAGCAAGAAGCAGTAGAAAGAGAAGGCATAATCAGCTGCAGGCAGCTACTGCCCAGCCACCTGCACAAGGTCTGACTATTGCAGCTGCTGTGCTGTCTGATATGGTGGCACTGACTAGCTCAGAGCATATTGCAGCAGCTTCTGGGACTTCTGCAGCTTGACAATGTCCTGTTGTCAAAACCCCCAAAAAGGGCAGGCAGCAAGACACTGCCAAAGAAGCTCAAGAGGCAGCTGCCACAGCTGCAAGGGCAGCTCAGTGTGGCAGTGTTGCTGTCACGGCAGCAGAACGTAAGCCTGCTGAGAAGGTCACAGCAGCTTCCAGAGAGCCTGTACCTAGTCAGGCAGCACATGCTGTCCATATCCAAACAGCAGCAGGAAAGGCTAGGGTGGAAAGGCAGGCTGCACAGCAGGCTGTCCCATCGCCAGCAAAGCAGGCTGCAGCCATAAGAGGCAAGAAAGCTGCAAATGTCAGCAGCCGCAGCCGAGCAAAAGGCTGTCACTGGCAAGACAGCAGCACACAGCAATGATGACAGCCAAAGCAGCTGAGCAGAAGACCATCAGTGACAAGGCAGTCAAACACAGCGTGGCAGAGTCAGCCCATGCTGAAGTATCTTTTGGTAGCATTTGACCTGCACCAGCATCTGCTTCGTCTGCTGAGAAGCCTTCCACCAATGCTGGCAAGGTTGCAACCATTGCTGGGTAAGCTGCAACCACTACTGGGAAGGCTGCCATCACTGCTGAGGCCAGCACTGTTACCAAGTCTACTGCCACTGCTGGGGTTAGAATTTATGTCAGGGGGCACCCCAGAGCTGCGGAGGCCATGATGTTCATCAGCTAGCCAGCAGCTGAACAACTGCCCTAAGGACAGCAGCCGCCACAGCTGGCAAGTCTTGCCAGCCACTGAAAGACAGGCAGCATATGCAGTGCCTCAGGAAGCTGCTGACAAGGCACAAAAGGCTGCAGCTGTGCCAGCAGCTTCCCACCAGGCAGTTCCTCAGACCACCGCTAGCAACACAGCAGCACATGCTGTTCCCAAGGCTATGGAGCAGTCAGCAAAGGCAGCAGCTCACATTGTCACAGCTGACTAGGAAACCTAGGCAGCAGCCAAGCAGCGTGCTGCTGGCAAACTAGCTCAGAAGGCTCAGGTTGTTGCAATTCAGCTGTCTCCTCAGCCAGCCAAGTCAAACCTACAGAAGCTGCTTAGGAAGCTGCAGCCAGACCAGCTCAGGCATCGGCCCCAGCAACTGCACCTGATCTGCTCAGTCATGTTGAACGCCAATCAGCTTTAAAGTTGCTACCAGGTGCACAAAGTCTGTGACACAAGCAGCCAACACAGCCGAGCGGCGCATTGGATGCACACATGCCTGGTGGTGCTATGGGCTTGCCTGCAGCACCACATTTCCAGCACAGCCAGTTTGGATGCCACAGAGCATGCCCAGAAGCCTTCTAGCGCCCAACCGCAACAGCAGCACTTGACCCACCGCAAGCAGCCTACACAGCTGCAGCCAAGGGTGGTGGCACAAAGAAGGCAGCTAAGCCTACTGGTCAAGCAGCTGTGCCTGTTGTCACTCTCACTGTGAAAGGAGCTGTCAATGCAGCTGCAAATCAGCTCCATACTGCAGGGCAGCAGTCATCTCAGTCTACCTTGCCCACTGCTGCGCCACAGCTGCCCTCTCAGGCTGTCACCCCTGGGTTAGTAATTTGGTATGACACCGGTGTTCCCTGCCCAGACTAGTGGGAGCTCTAGTAGCTCCAGAAATGCAGCTTGAGGCAGGAGGAGGACACGACTTCCAAGGCAATTGTGCTGGCAAGCATTTTCTCAGCTGCACGTGTTTTACTGGCATATGTTATTTAGCTCAGGCTGCTGAACATAACGTGTTTTGCAATTTGTAGCGCTTCAATATCAGCAGGGACTGCAGTTACATGGAGTCATAGTACAAAGGCTTGTGTTTGGTTGAGTTACTTTTCACTCACTTCTGCACGACAAGAGCAGCTGCTGCACAGCCATTGCGACTTACCCTGTTGCATATGAAGCACTAGTGAAGTACTTTAGGCGCTTTGAATCACGCCATTCAGGTCCGGAGCAAAGCTAGCCTGCTGCCATGATAAAGCTACAGCGACTGTATAGTATGTTGTCACATTTGCTGAGAATGCACATACCTGTACAGTGGACGTGTCAGTGAGGCCATTGACATTTGCATACTGAATGTTGAAACGTATTGGTACAGAGATTGAAGGAGCTGTCGACTCGAATGGACAATTGTTGCAACTTTAGTACACTACTAGTAGTAGAGCATTGCTCTTGTCACTTTGAGCAACGCATTCAGCACATCTCAAGCTGTGTTACGCCTGAAACGTTGCTAGCAAGAGGTCTAGAACTAGCTTCACTATGCTGTGTTCGACTGTCATCCTGCTTGCACAAGCTGTCTATGACAACAACACCAAATGCGTCACCAAGGACATTCACAGCTGTCCGACATCGATCCAATAGCCAATCTATGGCAAGAATGACAGCTAAATCAGAAGCAAACTGGTCCAGTGAGACTGCTTGCATGACCATCAGCATTGTAACTAAACCCGCAGAAGGAATGGCAGCTGCTCCAACAGCTGCCAGTGTAGCTGTGCATGCAACCACTGTCATCTCTGCCAAACCCAGCTGGACATTGTGAGCCTGCAACATACACAGACCCTTACGTAATTTCACAAATAGAGGTAGTGTGACGACACAGTGCCATGCTTTCACATAAGCAACCTGTCTCTTGTGCCAGAAGGCGGAAGCTGTCAGAGGCATAGCAGGACTCTCATGCTGCTGTACAAGCACCACACAAGCAAAACACCAAGCTTCCTGTAGCCAACAAGAAGCATGCAGCTCATAGCGCTGAGCAGCAACATGCATCAGAACCATGACTGGGCTTGCTTGAAATGCATGGAGTGCAGTATGAACTAATCTCTTTGTAACACTTGAGCTGTGACAGAATAGACTGTGCAGCAACGCAGAGCTGTATATCTCTGCAGTAGCCATAACAACCGTCAGTGCAGCTTTACACATGCGCTATGATGACAGCATCTTTATGTTGCTTTTGCTTGTAGTTACCTGTGCAATGAAGATGACAGTAGTGGCCTCATACAGGGCAGTGCCATTCATGTTGACGGTAGAACCTAGTGGCAGCACAAACTTGATGATGCTGTCGTCACATCCTAGCTGCTCTGCACATTGCATGCTCACCTGCAGACAAACATTGGTGGTGCTGACAGTGTCTTAAGAAACAGAAAAGGTCAGGTGACCAATGTGCTAGCTACTTCAAACAGCTTGCTAGCAGAGTGAGTTGACACAGGAAAATTTAGTGCTGTATCAGCATCTGTGCAGGCCAATCCTCCTGACCCCATTTTATTCTCACCTATCCCACCCATTTCTATTTATTCTACCATTCAAAGCATTTGCTTGCAGCAGGCATGGTGATTGATACAACCATTGTATTGAAAACAAAACAATCATCATCAGACAGTAAGCATTGGTACAGTATGCCAGTAGGTCGTACCGGCAATGCTGCTGAGCTTGAGCTGGTCCCAAACCCTAAGACAATAGCTTGAGAAAAGCCCTTGATCGTTGCCCAAGGGCTCTGCCTTGTACAGGCCCAAAGGGCTGCTGGCAACACCAGCCCTCCTTGCAGCAGCAACCCCAGCAGCACTGTCACCACCCACAGCCCTAGGGCTGCTAGGGTGCTAGCTAGGTCACATGCTCTACATATGCTGGCTGCTATCAGCGAGGCAATGCCGAATGGGGACGTCCACAGGACAGCTGTCACCATCTTGCTGATGACTACATTGAAGACCTGCATGGCACAGCAGCCTCAGGAATTTGCAGAAGAGTCATGGGGGCCACCAATGAGCAATGATTAGAAGTCAGGCAAGCACACGGCCGGCAGATGGAAGCCTTCGTCCATGCTGACACAGTTCTGCTCAGCACAGAGGTGCCAACTCTGACTTGGTTATGGTCCACAGCACAGCACAGCACAGCACAGCACAGCACAGCACAGCACAGCACAGCACAGCACAGCACAGCACAGCACCTGGACCAGGCACTACAGCCAAGAAACACAGCAGCTGATGAGCATTTCCTGTGACGGCAACACAATGAGTGTAAGAGTGTGTGCTTACGTCTACAAGCTTAACCATTGGCTCAGCAGCATCCCCAACAGTACTCAAGCACAGCCCAAAGAAGAGGGAGAAGGTGATAACACCCAGGATATTCATGTTCACAGCTGCAGCAGCCACGTTGTCAGGAAACATGTTGCGAGCAACATCCAGAAGCGCCTCCAGAGGTGTGCGCTGAACTGCAGCTGGGATGTCAGCAGCTGACGGTGCAGCTGCCTGCAGCAACAACTGACCAATCATGTCAGTGGTGTATGCACACACTTTGCAGCATGTGGTCCGCTACTGGTCAGGAAGGTGACACTGTCTTCTTGCAGTGTCTGTGTAACATTGTACTAGTGTGAAGCAGGCCTTAAAGTAGCACCAAAGGGAACCCAAAGCTGCACTTGCCCTGATTAATAAGCAAAGGCTGATAGATTTAGGTCCTTCACAAGGCTGTACCTGGTCAACTGCACAGTCAGACACACCATCCCCATTCAGGGGGGACCCCCTGCCTGGGTTCAGAACATTCACCAGTACAATGCCCAGCACCACGGCTGTCAAGGTGGTAGCTGCATAGTACATCAGCGTCCATCTGGCAACTTTTGCCATGCTGCTGGTTGAGCCTCGCAGCGAGCACACTCCTGCATGCAATACCTCACAACACTGCCTGAGTCGTGCTTGATAGAAGCGCAACAGCCTTTTTGCAGCTTTGTCATCTTCTTGGCCTTCCGCAAGAGCACTTGCAAGCAGAGGAGGCGGGACTGAGATGATGGTGGAAGAGGGTTGACGTGACTGACCATTGCCAATCTGTTTTCAAATACGCAGGACATGACACTCTGACCAGCAGACAAGCAAGGTCTTCCAAGAAAATGTCTGTGCAGATTGGATGTGCTGTAAGGAAATGACATTGCAGATGGGTTGAGTATAATGGCACAACAATTCATTTGCATCGGCAGTGCAAGCCATGGCTGCTGAGTCACACCTGCAATCATCGAACCAGCCACTAATGGTAGTACCAGCATCTTGAGCAAACGAAGCATGATCTCTCCTGGGAAGCCTGCACAAGTGAAATGTGATTTATCAAAGTTGTGCTGATCTTGCATCAACCACACACAATCCAGGTGTTCAAGGAAAAATGCTATGCAGTCGTGAATTGTGACTCACATAACACCATCTTTTTGTTTTGGCGCAAAAAGAATTGAGACCAGACTACACCGTTGATGCGCATGAAAATGTGAGGCGTGATGGCTCTAGCAAGTGTATCCGAATTGCAGTTGCATAACACAGAATGCTGCTACAATTTTGTATCTGTTGCGCTGGTGTGCTTACCTATAAGGTCTATGGCTTGCCTAGAAGGTCTGACTAGTCTGACCAAACTGCCCAGCAATATTCCCAGCAGGACTCCCAAGATGGTTGCAGACAGCAAAGGCTCATGCATTACCATCGCTTTCAACCTGGTGCGCAAAGCACGCTTGTGTTTGGGCTGCTGAAGTTGCTGCGGAAGTTGCTGGTCACCTAAGCTATCTTGGCTTTCCTGCTTAGTGATGTAGCCAAGCTCAGAAAGGGCTGAAGCTGGCGGAGGTATAAAGGTGCTGTCCTGCCTCTGTTGGTGGAATGGCTGTGCAACCAAAGGATCCTGCCCGGAAGGACCTGTGCTGACTGACTCTGAGGAGTCGCTGTCAGTGTAGCTAACGGAAGTGCTGCTGGCTAGAGGCAGCAGGCATTCAGTCTCTAACGCCTGGCCACTATGAGAAGTAAGCGGTGATAGGGGATCCGAGGATTCTTCCTGCCGCAACGCGACAGGCAACGACGAGGTTGACCGAGGGTGCATGCTTGACGCCTTGTGCCACAAAGGCTGGCAGCGATTGTGGACTATGCCTAAAAGAAGTTGAGAGGCTAGTTCGAAGACACCAGGCTACTCAGCGATGACGCAGCCGCTGGTCTCCACGGCGCGGATCTGCTGAAATATACAGACAGTAACTCACTCAACAGCAAGGCCGGTGGCCTTGCGCGCGATCCCGCTGCGCTTGACACGCGGCTTTGACATTCCGGGGATATCGAAGTCGAGATGCGCTGGTTGTGGCCAAATGGTGAGAAAGTGCAAAAGGCCAAAGTGTCATTGACTGCACGGAGAAGCGTACGGTTTCCACGGAGGTCTCACACACGCCACTCGTACATGGGCCTTGAGAGGGGGATCGCCTAGCATTGTGCTTTGCTGCCGTGAGCTGTCCGAGACTGGCCTTATCCCTTCGAGGGCCTTCGTCGGTTTGGCCAACATGCCTCCTAAGGCAAAGAAGCCTGCGAAGGTTTGCGCTTGACCTGAACCCTTGACGTTGTTTCACATCCATACACGCCTTGTCCTCTCGTACCACCCGCGCTTTATTATTGCTGCAGGAAGGGAAGGACAAGAAAGGCAAGAAAGATGCCCCGGCAGCCGCTGCTATGGACGTGGTGTCGGTCGATGAACTCAACCAAAAGATTGCCACACTGGAAAAGGAGAAGAACAAGGAAGAGGAGTACCGCAACTACATGCAGCTAGAGAGGGTGAGCGTCGGACGACTCAAAAGCCTCCTGGGCTGATCGTGCCACAAACCATCTTCCATTCTGGGACGTTAGGTTCTGCCATTGCGTGCACCAGCATGCACAGAGTCACAGTACACTCAAAACAGCTTAGGCAACTAGTCTAGAAAGTGTGTGTACTATGCTGCATCAGATGCGCTGCCTGATATATTTTGCGGATGGAGATGGTGTCGACTTGTATATTTGGTAGGCTGCAAAGCTGCAGTACTGGCTGCATGAGCACGGCAGAAAGCAGGCAATTTCCTCAAATACACACAATCAAGTGTGGCTGCTGCTACATGTACATTGTGGTTACAGACGCAAAGTGGTTACAGATGCAAAACCTTGTGTGCTTGACGTGAGCAATCAACGATTTTGTGGCGCCACATTTTTTATTCCTGCTCTCACAACTAAGCTTTGCAAGTTCAAAGCATGCAACTTTGCATCAAGCAAGCATGCCTTTCTGAGCAATTCTATTTGCAGGACATTGAAAATGTTTTGCAAATATATGCCAGCTTCAAGTATATTTCCAACTTCAGCCCTACATTGGCTAGCTACTGTCCTGGCCATCTCTCAGGTCTTGACCCACCTGTCACCTAGGACGGTGTGCGTGTGTGTGCAGGACAAGATCAATGCCTTCTGGGAGATCAGTAAGAAGGAGCTGGAGGACACTAGAGCGCAGCTGCGCAACAAGGACCGCGAAATGGAAGAGCTTGAAGAGCGCCACCAAGTTGAGATCAAGGTATGGGCTCCCAAGTCTGGCTGCTGAGGCCAGCTGCACTCTGGTTTGCTGTACATGTATGCTAAGCATGGTGCACACTGGAAATCATGTACAGGGGCTGGCTTCAGGCTCCCTGTGTAGGAGCTGAGGTGGAAGCTTGTATTAAAGGATATTCCATACTGCACAGACAATGTCTGGGATGTGCAATGAAAGCCTTGGCAACAGCTGCTGTATAAGCTGTATCGAGATTGACCAGAGCACTGTGAGTTGCTGACCATCTCCCATCTTTGATATGTCAAAAATCATATGCAGAAGGCACCGTGCATGCCATAGAAGCACCAAAACATGGTCAGCAATTCTAGGCCGGTCCCCTACCTGCTGTGGCTTGTGTCATGATGTCTTGTTTTGTGTTGCAGGTTTACAAGCAGAAGGTGAAGCACCTGCTGTATGAGCACCAAAACAACATCAGCACTCTGAAGGCAGATGGGGAGCTGGGGCTGAAGCTGGCTGGGGAAGAGGCAGCAAAGAGGGAGGGGGAGCTCCAAAAGGACTGCAGAACCCTCAAGCTGGAACTCAAGGAGCAGGTAGGTGTTCTAGCTGTCATGTTTCTTCTACTCTTCTCCTTCTCTGTACGCGTCTTATGTAATGATGGCCTCTCCCTTGCTGCGCAGCTGCAAGCTTCCTTGTCTTGCTTCAAATCCACAGAGCAGGCAGGCTTTCTGTATTCATATGCATGACACAGCTGCCTGTGACGTTACTACACACTTGATGGTTGCTTTGCTCAAATGTGTGGTGAGACAGAAACCATCGTGTCTCAGCCTATTGATGCCGTTCTGGAGCCCATATATTACGTCCACAGTGGTATTGTCAAGGTCAGGTTAACATCTGGTAGCGTAAGAAGTCTAGTGATGCCCTTGTCTCAAGCGTCAATGAGGCTGTAAAACTCATCCAAACACCCTGCAGCATGTAGTATGCGTCTGATGGCTTAAAGCGGCCAGTAACAGCAGATGCAGCATGCCAAGGAGGTATGTCCACCATCACCTAACCCACTCTTGGCCAAGCGTAACAGTTTGAACAGTTTCCATTGTCCAATGTGACCCCTTCCACTGGACTCTCATGGTGTCAGGAATGACTTACAGGTCTGACCTGTTGCACTGACGATGCAGAGGTTGGTGCACAGTCTGCTGTGCCCTTGCCCGCTGGCAACGTCAGTGCAGACCAAGGATGCATGTTCTCGTCTCACCCTCACAAAGGCACTCTCACCAAGACCTCGCTAAGCCTTTGAGTAAACCATGAGTAGCCACTTCTACAATGTACCACTTGCCCTGGTACAAGCTAAGACTGAGCATGTGTACATTGGTGACGCCATGCCATTGTCTGCAGGAGTTGGCGCATGAGGAGGTGGTGAGGTCAGTGAAGTTGGAGCAGGCCAAGGAGGTGACTAAGCTGAGGCAGGAGGTGGAGCAGGGGGCCAAGGAGCTGGCCTCCAAGTATGAGCGCAAGATGAAGGTCAGTCAGCTTTCCTGTCTGTGTCGTTGCAGCTGTTAGCGTTGAGCATTTCTTTGCTGGTACAACATGCCTGCAGGTGGTTACATATCAGCAAGTTGTCTTGTCGATTTCTGGACAATCAGATGCCATGTCAAATGCAAGCCTGTATTGCTTGAATCATGTGGGCATAAACAATCAATTCCTGTTGAATCCTGAAACTTTGCATGGTATGATGTTCTGGTTACATCTGACATCACTACCGAGGCATTGCAACAGCTTATCAGAGTTACCTACAAGCTTGGTACTAACATCACTGGCACCTGCAAGATGTTGGGTATCTGCAAGACTAAAGCCAAAGTCCCAAGGGCAAGCTGCAGACCTTCTGTGCTCCCACTACCTTGTTTGCAACACTGCGTGCTGAAAACAGTCAAGACTGCTCTGCAGCAAATGACCATGTTGTTTGTGAATGTCATATCAACAGGTCCCAATGCTGGTGATGTGCAGGCTCTGAGGGATGATGCAGAGCTGAGGCGCAAGCAGGAAATTCATGAGGCCGAGGAAAGCAAGAATGCACACATTCAAGACCTCATGAAGAAGCACGAGAAGGTGTGCTCTGACACACAGACATGAATACTGTTGGGGAAAACCTTGAAGCAAGCAAGATCTCTTGCATCACAGCTGCCGTGAAGCAGCATGAGGAGGCATGCACTGATGCACAGACACACCATGCATGCATTACATGTTGATCATGTCTGTAGCATACATCAAGAACGCTCACATTCAAGGCAAGACCTCTGAAGCAAAATAAGAAGGCACTCACATGTCTGTGCATGTTGTCCACAGCACTCTTACGTGTCTGTACACTTCTTTTGTATGCCTATACATTTATGGTGCATGCAATGCGCCGCAGGTTTTCAAGCTGATAACATCAACTGTGCTATTGATCACAGCGCCGGACGCTTTGCACACTATGATTTGTGCGCCATGTTTGGCTTGACCTGCATTCATGCTGTCCTAATAATGTTCATGGGCGCAGGCATTCACAGACATCAAGAACTACTACAACGACATCACGCACAACAACCTGGACCTGATCAAGACTTTGAAGGAGGACGTGACGGAGATGAAGAAGAAGGACAGCCAGAATGAGAAGCTGATGTTCGAGATTGCCCAGGAGAACAAGCGCCTATCAGAGCCCCTCCAAAAGGCAAGCCTTTCCCATCGTTCATGCCTTGCAATAGATGCAGTCTCCAGTTCAGAGGCTCTTCTTTTAGAACCAGATCTGTGTCACATCATGCACACATGATGCCTTGTCACATTGTCTCAAGGAGAGCACATGCAGCTGTCGTGCACGCAACTGTTGAAGTTGTCTTTTGTGCTGTCTGTGCACAACCTTACAATCTGAAGCATACCCAAATGACACCCAGCGATGCTCACACTCCATGAGCTGCTGTCTACAGCGAGCTAGCTGTGCATCAAAATGCACTGCTTACTTTTCATGCATCTTCTTGGTGGCGCCACGCCACTGCCTCACAACTCCAGCAAAGTCATCCACGGTCGCACTGCAGTGGTAACAAGTCACCAGGATTGATTTGAGACTGTAAGACAAGAAGCCCAACATCCAAGTACAGCTGAACGTTCAACTGGTGCATCAGGCTACCTGGGGTCACATCAGTATGTGCACTGCACTGCAGGCTCTGAAGGAGGTGGAGAGCCTGAGGGCGGTTGTGGGCAACTATGAGAAGGACAAGGCAGCCCTGAGCCAGTCCAAGGCGCGCCTCCTCCACTCTGAGAAGCACCTCAAGCACCTGGAATGGGAAAACGAGGTCGGTTTCTGCTGCAAGCGAGTACAAGAATGATGGCACTGTTGCTGCTGTTTGATGGCCTGCATCCGAGAAGCACATCACATGGGATAAAGATGTCAATGTCTTTTGCAAGCAAGTCCAACAATGTCTATACTGTTGTTGCTGTTGCTTGGTCAAACTTGCACCTGAGAAGCACTTCAAGCCTCTCATGTGGAAACACAAGGTCATTTGTTTCTGCAGCGAGCCCATGAAAGTGCACCCTGCTGTTGCTGTTGACTGGTCACTGTGATGGTCTGAGAAGCACATCCAGCTGTTTCAGTGGTAGATTCAGGTGAAAGCTCTCCACTGTTGCATATCAGTGCAATCAGTGCAAAGAAATGTTGGGCATGTCTGTGATATGTCAATTGTAATGTGAGCACAGCCCAATTCTGCTTACAGGTGCTGCAGCAGAGGCATGCAAAGGTAGAGGCAGAGCGTGACCAGCTGTACGCCAAGTTTGAAGCCTCCATCTACAGCGTGCAACAGAAGACTGGAGTCAGGAACTTGCTACTGGAGAAGAAGCTGAGCGCGCTGGGCGGGGTTCTGGAGCACAAGGAGGCCCAGCTGGCGGAAGTCATGGCGGCATCTAACCTGGACCCTGCCACTTTGGCTCACCTCAACACTGTGAGTTGTCTTCTTGTTTGATTTGAAGGTGACTTGAATTTATGCGCAGCAGGCTCAGCATGCCAAGCATGTTTTCGTGCTACAGCATGTCAGCTGGTGGGAGGGATGGTGGTTTCCAACCTTGACCCTGCCATTGTGGCTCAAGTCAATGGCAACTCTGCTCCTTCTATGTTTGGATTTGGTTTGCATAGCACTGAGTGCATGCTCAGGATGCCTCGACAGCACAGATGGCAAAAACAAGTTCCAGCATGTATGCATTTCTGCAGGCAACATCATGGCTGCTTTGGTATGTACAGGGCCTGAGCTGACCTGGTCTGATGCTGCCACCGCTTTGCATTGTTTGTCTTGTCACCACATACGAGGGTCAAATGACATTGCATTTGTTGTATCTTGTGTGCAGAGACTAGAAGAGGTGATGGAGCGTAAGAATGGGGCCATCAGGGGTCTACAGTACGACCTCTCAAAGGTCTGCAAGGCGCACAACGACTTGATACGTGTGTATGAAGCAAAGCTGTCGGACTTTGGCATTCCAGCTGAGGAACTGGGTTTCAGACCGCTCATCATCAACACCACCTCAGGCCCTGCTGGCCTTGTAGTAGGGGCATAGTTGCCGTCCTCAGCCCCTTGCAGCAAGTGCAGCTGATAGGCAAACAGGCCCTACCATGACAGCTGGAGTTGCCTTTCAGCCTTGTAGATTACTGGCAGACATTTGGCTCAGTATGGTTGCAACTGTTCCAGTTGGAGGTTCCAAAGGACTGAGCCCATGAGACTTTGGCCACATCAGGGTGCAGCTCTGACGGTCTAGCACACATGGTTAACGGCAATATTGCAACATGCATATGTGTGCATGTCCCTCAGCGTACGCCACTAATGGCATGCTGTACAGGCACATGCGTAACGCACAGCAATGCTTTCTAGCAAGGACACAGACTGCAACAGAAGATGCCTGTGCACACTCCTGCTCAAAATGTGCACTACTGCATGCCATACCGCCGTGAGTCAGTAAGCGGCTTGCACAGCCCCAGGCATACTGTACGTATCTGTGCTGCCACGCAATGAACGAACAAATCACACAACAAAACAAAGTGCCGTGACCTCTCTGGACCTAGTGCTGGGGAATGGATGCAAACCCCTAGGGTCTATCAAAAGGTAGGCTTACAGAACAAGCAGCAGGAGCTGTGAATTTGCAGACATTGGCCATCATCGACTGGTCAGCTGTACGGGAGTGTATCTGACTGATTCAATAGCGTACACACTGGTCAACAACATGGAAGTATGTTATGCAGAACACCAAGCTTGCATGAAAGCGGCTAGGAAAGAGGTTCAACAAAGCGCAGAGTAAAAACCTAAATTCTCAACTTCGAACTGGACATGCATCACATACATCCTGATACACTCATATACTGAAGCAAACACCAAAGGAAATCACCATGCCTAATGTAGACCAGACTGCTGAATGTGACTCATCTTGCAACAGATCATCACCAAGACCGTGAAAGAATTCAAACAGTTCAAGGGCACAGATACAACAGACATATCAAGCCCGCAACTGCAAAATCAATGTGATGTGAAGCGCAGCAGAACAGCATAAAATGTAGTGCAGAATCCTGATGAAGCTGGATACCTAACGTAGAGTCTAACCAAGCTTGTGGAAGGAACAGCTGATCTCTCACTACTGAATGTGCGCCACAAGGACTGTAATATCATCCTTCTTGCCACCACTGTAAACCATATCAAACGCTTCTGTTGCAGCAACGCAGTAAGGAGTCAAGGCATCTTTATCAACAGAATTATTGAAGGCTACAGCACACAGTCGTTGAGCAATGATGCTTGCTCTCTTTCCTGCTGTGATCTGGGCCTGAACCTCAGACAAGATGGTTTCATCAGCTACATTGTCAAAGAGGCCGTCTGAGCCCATGACAATGACATCACCAGCTATCAACTGCAGCAGCCACAAGCTGAGTCAAGGATGCACACAATAGCTGCGCACTGCGCTATGCATCACAGATGCGCAGCACAAGGACCAAGTGGCTTGCTTTGTTGAGATATGCTTACATTTAGATGCAAAAGAAATAGTTGCTTTCACGAAGTCTTCAATGAACAAAATCGAACAATCTGTGTCTGCAGCTTCTGTGAACTTTGCACAGGGGCAACTGGGGATATCTGCGTTGCAGTCAGACCTTGTGCAAAGCCTCATAAACACATCTGCATAAGCGCATCCGGCAATGCTCCCCATACTACAAAAGGTTTACATGCAATCACTTGCAGCGTTTCCTTGGCTTCTGCTTGTGAGGCACCACCAGCAACATGCAGAATCAATGGGCAGGATCAAAGGGCAGGATCAACAGAAAGGCTCACCGGCAAGGCAGTGAGCATGGCCTCCTCGGGTGGGTCTGCAGCCTGGTGATGCCCCAGCTGATAGGGACACCCAAACTGATGCTCCTGCTGTGGCGTCCTGAACTTCACATGAGGCTTGGGGTTGTTGTGGGTCACCCCTAGAATCATGAAGCCGCTGTCGCCTACATTGGCACTAGCCAGGCGACCGTGTAGGGTGTCTACCAGTACAATGCAGCAGGTGCTGCTGCCCTGGGTGCCGGCTGCTGTCACTCGGGAGGCTGCTGCTTGCATTACTGCATTGCAGCAAACAGCATATTTGACAAACTGAGTAACGCTGCATGAAGCTGTGGAGATGTCTGAGGCTTGCTGACTGTCTGGCATTGTGGCAATGAAGCACCAAACACATGCATTCATAGCACAGCATGTCTGGGCAAGGGAGTGTGCAAGTCGTGATGCAGAAAGCATGCCTGCTGGCAGCCTGCATGCTGGCAGCCTGCATGCTGGCAGCCTGCCTGCTGTCCCAGGGGTACAGGTAATACTGATCCGTGCCCACAGAGGCGGTATTCATCTCAAGGACAGCAATGCATGGTTCTTGCATTCATGGGAATCATCAACTTTGCCCACAGAATCAGAGCAACTGCGAACCTTTAAGTACATCTGGCTGCCCCTCTTCTACGGCCTCCAAGGCAGTGTGCATGAGTAGCCTAGAGAATTCTCCGGCATCAATGCCCTGCTCCCGCCACTGGTACACCCCATCAGCTATGCCCATGCCTATGATCCCATGCCTGTATGAGTGCAAGGGGCAGGCTGATGCATGGTGAGCGGTGTGCATGTTGCATGAATTGCACTTTGCCAGAAAGAGAGCACCAGCATAAGTTGTAGGGAAGCACACATGCTGTCTACATATGCAAATTGCAGGCGGCAGGTACAGCAAGTAATCTTGACAGTGCTGCTGCTGTGGCAGAGGTACACATCTGCCACAGCAGCAGTACATGCGTGTATATCTGCAGTACCATGTCAGATGCCTGCATAAGCGATCAGCAACTGGACAACAGCAATATGCTGTGCATAAAAGATGGATTTGAAGGATTGAGGTAAGCAGAAGTGCGTTTACGGTCCGGTTGTGCAGAAGTAGGCATCTTCTCCACCCCAGCCGGTCTTCTTTTTGTTCACTGCCTTGCCAATGCCTCCATGAACCTTCTCAGGGTGTGGCACAGCAATGGCAGATGCTTGAACCTTCAGAGGCTGCTCAAGATCTTGAAACTGGATTGCTGGAAGGTCTAGCCTTTCACAAGGAATGAGGTTGCGCTGGTTTGAGACAGGACCTGCAGAGTGACAACTAGCTGGTGGCTTGTATGCCTGACTGAGCATGCGTGGTGGATATGCCACACGTTGCATTCAGTTCAGTGTGTCCAGTAGAACATGACAACCATGTTGCCACCCTAACTACCTGAGATGTCACCAGCGTCATTTTTGCCAATCCAGCTGTGACAGGGGAAAATGACTGCCTGACCGTCTGGCCCAGTGACTTCAATCTTGTCCAAAAACCAGCCGCTGCCTGTGTCTGTGACGCTGGGCTCGCACTGTTCAACGTGAATGCGCTTTAGGGCGCCCAGGTCCTTCTCGACGCTCAACTCATATTTTTTGCTGGACCCACGCTCGAAGCCGTTCTCGTCCTGTTCGTTGCCCACAACATAATCTGAGCTGCCGCCGGACTCCCCGTACAGAGTGACGATGGCAGGGGCCTGCGTGCCGGCGCCTCTAACGTCGCCAGTAACAACCTCGATTCGATACACTGATGGTGCAGGGTCGGGTGCGGATGTCTCAGCAAGCGCTTGAGCGTGTGCCGCAAAGCTGATCTGCCCTGTAAGATCGCGTTCCCTGGCACAGCAAGGTCGCAGCAACGGCTGTGGATTTTGCCCTTGCAACAGGCAAAATTCTGTGCCACTGAAAGCGGAAGTTACAGGTCCTCGACAAGCTCTGCTGCGGCGCAACGTTGTTTTCAGTCCACCACAGAATCCACGCAAGGCCATGTCATAGGCTTGCTCGGAGCATAAGCAAGCGGCACAACCGCCTCAGGGAGAATGTTCATAGGCTCAGAATCAAGAAGAGGACGGCCCAGAGGTCACCAATGCTTTAGTCATAGGCTCCCCGAAGGCTTTTCTTGTGATCTGCATTGCCTAGATCTCTTCTAGTGGTTTGTATTGCTACCACACTGAATTGATCATTAGGGTTGACTTCGCCTTGACAACACATTACATACTGCTCAGCAGTCAGCTACTTTATGCCATACTTGGCACTATTATAGGCGTGCATGTACATGTGATGTGCTGCTTACTTACAGCTTTTCAATTCAGGACACCCTTCGTCTCCTGTTTCTCGTGTTGCCACGCAGTCCTACCATGTTTTCCAATATCAAGTCGCATGCTTTTGTTCGTTGTGACATTTTTCAGACAAATTGTTTCGGTACAATGCACAAAGTCAGGTCAATTGGTCTTAGAGCCAGCTAAGATCATCGGTCATAATGACCATGTAAATCTCTGCCTATCATGGACACCGGTCATGGCTGGTTGCTGACCTTATGTTACAGTCGAGCGCCGACACAAACTTGCAGATCTCAACCCATTATTGCTCAAGCATGGCTTGAAGCGTGACACATGTCCCAGGAATTGAACCCAATTTTGAAAGCCTCTGCACAGTAATGAGCACTGCAAAAATCCGTACATCAAATGCAATGTGCACTGCACATTGTGCAGGGGCACCTGGTTTCTCTAGAGATCTGTTTCGCATCATAGTGTTGTTCAGTCACTTGTAAAGCCTTGGTAGGCTACCGTACCATGTAGAAAAGGTAGCAGGTCAGTTTGGCCTGATCAGCAGTTTGCCAGGATGAAGCTGTAACAGTGCAGGAAATTAGCCTCCTGGCACGCTAGCACTAGGCCTTTTACCTCAGCTCTGCTACAGAAGCCCATTATGTAAAATCAACAATTTTTCTCAAACGCCAGCATGTCAGCTGCAGGGTCATTAGCTGCAAGCTGTCTACATATCAATATTGCTGTTTACAAAGCACTTCACTGCCTTTTGAGGAAGCTGAGTACCAGCTTGCTGATGGGCTCTGGATCTGTGTAAGGAGCAAAGTGAGATGGCGTCTCTACTCGCTCATACCTGTCAGTAACACATGACAGTTCACTGAATGCCACACTTGCTCACAACATGCGCACTGACCCACACATTTCTCGGCGGATACATGCAGGGACATGCCAAAGCATTTCGAGCATGCTGCAATCCTGCAACGTGCATCATGCTGTGGTACATGGTGCACATCTCTCTTCAGAGCTAATTGATTCCTGAGCAAGCATGTTTGCATGCAGAACGTCACCTGAAGGTGCCAGGGGACTTCACAAACTTTCCAGATGTCTTGGCCTGACCCTCTGTGCAGAAGCCAACATCACCACTGGGAAAGATTTGCAGTACATCACAAGACACTGAAGGGGCTTTGGTGGGGCACATATGGCCTTCCAAGAAGCACTTTGCATTGCCATTCGCCCTGTACACCGAACGTCACATGTTGACATACAAAGTTACTCTCAGAGTCTGACACTTGAGGTGCACATGATTCAGCTGTGGTTCAATTGTGGTAACAGACATCTCCCTGAAAGGCAATCCCCCAGGCAGGTCTCCTACAGAAGTATTGGGGTCAAGTTGAGATTTTGAGGGGATCTTTCATTATTGCAAGGGGGCATGAGATTTTGATATTGAGTATGATCTGTGAGCATGATCTTTACCCACAGGTGCAGGTACAGGCGCATAATTTTGATTGCCAACAAGTCTTTTCACAGACAGACACAGCTAGGTCATGCACAAGGTCACTGACTCCTACAGACTTATAAACTTATCTACACAGAGTGCATATACACACATATAGACTTGCATACATACATTTATGTATATATGCACTCAAGACATGGTAAGCACGGTTGTCACCCATGGGTGGCCACACAAACATTGTAGCTATGTCAGTTCCTGCGCTATCCGCTGAAGTGGGCATGCTTTGCCCAAGATCACACTTTGCCGGATGCTTCTGCATGCCGGGAAGGTCAATGCAGCTTTGTGCACATCAGCACCAGATAGCATGTCATATCGCAGCGGGAACATTGCTCTGGTGTGTCAGAAAGAAGCAAGGAAGGTGTCATACACTGACAACCATCAGCAACTGCTTTTCAGGCAAGAATGCTGTCATACTTGTACCAATTGATGGCAGCTGTGATTGCTCCTGGCTTCTTCATAGCTTCCATCATGCCTAGCTCCTCAAACATGGGCTGTTCTACTGCTTGAGCCTCCTTGGTGGCAATGCCGTCAAACATGTTGCCTGAAGAGATACACTCCTCCCCTTTGCCCGGCACATTCAGGAGCAGCATGTACCTGCAAGCAGTGAGCACGCTGAGTGATTCAAGATGAACAGCTTTGCCAAGGCCAATGCCACTGCAGGGGCCACAGCTGTGCTATATTTTTGGAGCATAACTGTAGCACAGACCAAGTCACTGTCATGAACCCTGATTGTCAACCCGTCTTGCATATCAGCTGCTACAGCTTCTGCGCATTGGATACACTGTTTTGGTGGTTGACGCACAATCAGACATAGCGTTAAATTCAAAAGTTACAAAGCCAGAAAAGACTGGTTCTGAGTCCAGTGCACAGGACAAGATGCACAGTGCCGCATATACAGGCAGGCTCCTCAAGCTGTCAAGGGGTGCCTACATGGAACAGGGACAGTCTTATTTGGCTGCCCCACATACACTCACATCTGGGTTCTAGTAACGCAGCATGGCCAGCCCCAAGCCGCCCATGTTCACCTCCAAATACAGGGAAGGACCACTGGATGACAGCACATATGCACGTACAGGGGTAGAAGTCAAGCCTATTGCTGGCTATCCTCTCAGGCTTCACTTCCACCCCTGTACGTGCATATATGCCATTACCCAGTGGTCCCTCCCTGTATTTGAGTGTCAAAGCCAATAGGTGTAGATCAGGTAACAGCAGTTTCATGTTTGCGCAGTGTGTGAGTCTGCAGAGAGTGTAGTTTGATTTTACAAGGTCCAGAAGCCAAAAGTAGAATGGTCAGTACAGACTGTCTAAGGCTGTGGGCAAAATAGGTACTGACATGATTGCCCATCACGGTCAGCAACAACAACAGACGCTACTGTGGGCAAATAATACTGAAAACGGTGGACTTATATATTTGTTCAATACATTAGCACCCTCCTTCATCACATGGTCACTACTGCACTTTCTTTGGTGCTCATTGTGCCATTGAACAATTAGTAGTGACTGCGTCATGAAATCCCATTGTTGTCTATCGACTCCCCTGATGAGTGCCAAAACAGGAAATGTTGATTGATTGGGTCATGGGTTAGTTGGTTTGTGTATGGATGGATAAACTGGTGGTTTATTGATCGATTGACTGATCAACTGATGCATGACTTGATGGACTGTCTGCTGGATTGATCAATTGCGTGATCGATTGAAGGAGTGCAGACTTACCAGGACTTCTGCTTCTGATCTCCACGGTGGTCCCCACTGAAGTAGCCTGCGGGGTGGCCCACTGACATGGCTATGAGGTCAATTGTGCGGTCAGGGTAGATCCCCGCAAAAGCCCATGCCAGGGCTGAACCCCAGTCATGCCCTACTATATGTGCCTTCTGGATATGCAATGCATCCATGATGCCTGCATGCCACAACTAAGTCATGAACAGGCTAGCGCGTAGCCATATCCCACAATATGTGCCTTCCTGTTATGCTATGTGGCCAGAATGCTTGTGTGCAGCAGCAGAGCTTACATATGGAGTTTCTTGTAGCATTGCATGACACTTGTTGTTGCTGAACCTGGTGGGGGTGTACACAGGTCATGACAAGAGACTACGCAGCTTGACCATGGCGCAGTGCTCAAGTGTTGCACGCGTCTTAGTAGGCACAGTACAGATGATCAGCACATGCTGTTGTTAGACATATGCTTGACTTAGCAGCGCATAAGGTGTTCGCAGCTGACAAAGAACCCCCAAGAGGAGACCTTCATGCAAAATTGATCTCTGTTCAGTCAGCGGAGGTGACAAGCAGATGGTTTCTCTCATGGCTGCATTGTAGATGCCTGCAAGACATGATGGTGAAAGCTTGGTTGAACATCAAGACATATCTCACCTGCCACATCCTTGACAATGCTGTTTGTGATGCCATACCCTTCTACTTCCTGGGGTGCATCACTTTGGCCGCCAAGAGCTCCGCGCAAATCAGGGGCTATTACACGGAACCCTGCCTTCAGCAAAGGACCAGTCTGCGGAGAACATAACTGCATTCGTCAATTTCTGTGAGTCTCTCAGGGTTCCCCAGCTAAGCTTGCATGCACTGCTTGCATGCAGCAAGGCCTCACCTCACGCTGCCAACATTTTGGTGCATGAGAACAAAGGGTTCTTACATAGGCTGATCACCTGTTTCTGCCACATGTTGGCATTGTTCGGGAATCCGTGGAGGAGCACGACCGGACTTGCTCCCGCAGCACCTTGATCAGAAACTACAAAGTTGAGGCCGTTCGCTTTGACGTGCTTTCGCTCTGCTGTCATCTTCCTCGTACTGTGAAGACGTATGCCCTGATCCTGAATCGCGCTTCAACGCGAATCTGCAATGTGCATGTGCAGGATTCTCGGCTCAGATCTCACCGTCGTGCCACTTCCTGCAACTCCATATTGGGCTAATAAATTAATCACACCTGAGTCATGCGCCATAGCAAACACGCTCTGCAACCGAAAGCAGTATCTTAGTGAAAGATACTGTTGGAACGGTGTCGTCGCTTACTCTCGCTAGTACAGCGTCGCTGCACTCTCGGTGCAATCTGTTTAGACCGTTGAGCTAGCAAGCATCTTTTGAGTTGTGGCGCAACAATCTTAGCGTTTGCTTGCGCAGCTGCGCAGCTGGGCTCAGACTCTCGCTCTACTGAATGAAAAGTTTGACAACTGTGTAAACTGCGGGATCACATTGCTGCAAAGCAATGGCTGATGGCCGATGGCCTGAACCAGACTTCAATGCATCACGCCTACCACAAACTTGCTTGAATGCATACTATATCTGATGCAATATTCCTGATGCAATATTCCTGATGCAATGATCCAGGCATGTTACCAGGCTCTGCAAACTAATGTATCCATGGGAACGTGTACAGTGGGGCCCATAAGTATCGGTCGGACCAGGAACATGTGCGAGCTCCGACACTAATGCGAAGCGCAAATCTGTGTTTAAGCGGCGGTCCTTCCCTTCCGAACACAGCAAGTCAACCAGCACACCTTTCTGTGTACGGCTTCACTGGCGCAGAAAGCGCTTGTAGCGCATGTGTGGCGCCGGTAAAAGCAACAGGTCTGTGGCAGTGAAACAAGGCTGAC
>JAABUH010001611.1_pt1 | contig 24305 bp, 27 predicted proteins | sample 5559121 | NCBI WGS metagenome assembly JAABUH01 (sample SAMN10711871, study PRJNA513364) | rock metagenome | isolation source: Antarctica rocks | place: Antarctica: Victoria Land, Battleship Promontory nord | collected 2015-12-28
GACTCCACAGCCAGTGAAAGGTTCGAGTCTCGACTTACTCTTCTCCTCCATTGCTAAAAGATGCTAGGGGCAAGAGCTTACTACTTGCACTCCGTCCTCCACGACTGGACTGACGAGCGATGCCGCGAAATCCTCCGTCAGCTTATTCCAGCCATGGAGAAGGGATACTCCAAGATCCTCATTAACGAAAATGTCGTTCCGGACGTCGGAGCATCATGGAAGATCACTTCGCTGGATTGGTTCATGATGGCTCTTGCAGCATCTTCGGAGCGGACGGAGGCTCAGTGGCGTAGCCTTCTGCAGTCTGTTGGATTGAAGATTACTGGCATTTGGACGAAGGAACCGGGCGTGCAGAGCTTGATCGAGGCTGTCTTGGCGGAGGAGGATTAAGGTCGCGGACCGGATAAGTTCACGGTCACGATTCATATGATGTCAACTTTCTTTAAGCATCTGCACGTCAGCCCGCCTGTCTTATTAGTTGCAGCTAGCGATTAGACAACTGCACTTCCTTATAAGCAGTTCCATTCAGGACAGTCGCTTACTCAACGAAGACAGTAACATTTCTCCGCCATAAGCGCCGCCTCATTTGACCTTCCGCCATACTGGTTTGGTGAGGCTCGGCCTATCTCGCTGCCGTATGACTGAAGAGCATTGGTCTTACTCGATCTCTAGAAAATCGAACTAAGACACATTATGTTTGTTGGAAATAGGGGAGATGGTAATCTCCGCCTTCATAGGGCTGGTAGGGCTGGGGCCCGCTAGTAGAGTTTTCACCTTCCACCTCCTAGATAGCCTCCTAACAGCAACAACCCCATATACCAAAATGCCCCATATGACCTTGTGTTCCAACAGCTTATCCATTCTGATTGGGACTACCCTGGATGAGGTATCTTGAGATGCCATTGTATGCTCTAGCAGCATTGGCTTGTAGCAAGTTCGGGGAATCGCTTGTAAGGATTTCGATATCGGAAATCAGAGTACAGTGGAGAAGACTGGGGTCCCGTCATTCCACCGAACAGCATGACGGGGTTTGGCCTAGCTAAGGTAAAGGCGCTGTTAGAAACAAGCATGATGCAAAAGAGATTGCAGTACACATACCGATGGTTTAGCAAAACAGCGACGGCGAGTGCCGAGTTTTGAACGATTTTTACAGTTTATGGTCGGAATCAACAGGTATACCAACCAAAGGTACGACCGAAACCATTAGAAGGAACGTTAAGCGCTTGGCCCAGAATCAACGCATCCGACTCGCATTATCTCTCGCCACATAAATTTGGCCATACAGATCTGTCACGTTCACAAATGTCTTCCATATCCCCATTTGCTTCGGCACCGCTTCCCCCAGCTTCTGCATTGCAAAGAGCAAGCAGTCGCGCTCATAATCCGCAATTTCGAATAGTGCCGCCTTAAATGCTTCTTCCCTTACATCGTTCTGATTCTCAACACTGCCTTCTTGCTTCACTATATTATTATGATGAAACTCTGGGAGATTGACGCTGTTGAGATTCTTCTCCGCCCGGTCACGAGCAATGGACCCATAATCATTATACTGGCGGCACATAGTTGCGAGATGGCGGCAAAGGTCCTGCGAGATATATTTAGATTGCACGCTGGGGAAGCGGTCTTCTCCCGGGTTGGCAGTAAGGCAAGACATAAAGGCGAAGGAGTATGGACAAGAGGTATCATCAGCAGACGTGGTGTGCACCCACTTGTGATACGTGCCTTTTGGGGCGACAAAAGGAGTTATGATAGTGTAAGAGAACTCTTGGTCGGAAAAACGAAGGTTGTTCTCGATTTGTGCAATGTGGGCAAGGAGGAAGTTTTGAAGCTCTCGACGGAGAATTTGCTGATCCAGCGCGCTGGAGCTCTGCACCTGGGGATGGTCCAGTACGTAGGTGATGAACCGGGTCAGAGTCTTTTCGATTTGAGAGATATTGATCACACCATCCGTTTCTGCTATGCTGGCAAGATCATAGGTGGAGACAGCTGAGGTATCCACGGGGCTCTCTTTGACGCCGTAAGAGAGTCCGTTCGTTTCTCTAATCAATTTCTCTACGATCCGCTTGGCAATTTCAAGATTGTCCTTCAACTGTGTCCCGACTACCGCCTCCATGTATTCGTCTGCTTGGTAATTGAGCATTGATATGATCATCATGTCCCACATAAGCTTTGTGCTGAGGTAGCCGCCTCCACGATAATTTGAGGCGATCCAGGTGAAAGGGATGTACTCTAGATACTTATCTTCCGCCATCTCTTTGCGAGGAAAAATGTTTAGCCGAACACGTTTTAGATGCGGTAAGAAAAGATAGCCCTCAACGACGGCCGCGCGGAGTTTCCAACTAGGCTCTTGGCAGAACAATGGCAGGTGGGAGAAGAATTGGGAGAATTTTGTAACGGCTTCCATCTTCACATCGATCAGGTTCTTTGCAGCCTCACCCCATCCTTGGCAGGTTGATATTGGAGCATTTATAGCGGAGATGCAGTAAGCCTGAGAAAGAACTCCTGAGCCGTAACTGACTTTCTCAATCCAGAGCGGCGCCGGCTTAGTCCATCCTTCACAATATTGGTTCAAATAGAGCCGGCCTGCCTCGATAGCCGAAGTAATCTGGGGCTCTAGAAAACGCACCCATGGGATACCAAATATTGAGACAAGGAATAATACAGCATAAGCAGTCTCTTCACTTGACTGGTTGCTGCCCCAAGATCCATTTGCATTTTGCCGTTGTAAGGTGCGCACCAACGCTTGGAGTAACACAATAGGTACTCGGTCTCGAATAAGAGGGTCAGACAGCGCAGTGAGCTGCCCCTCATCCCAGAGATGAAGAAATCGCGTTAAACTTTGCACCAAAAGCATCATTGAATATTCTGGAGACAGATTCTGAAAGTCTTCAGCAAGGGCATCACAAGCTATACACACTTCGAACTTACCCATTTATCGTCTACCGATCCAGTCCACCAGGAATCGCACAGAAAGTTTGCTGACGTACATATCTGAGTCTCGTACCTGCTCGGATTAGGCACATGAAAGAGGGCGTTCAGTACATTGCAGTTGGCACTAAAGCTTGCGTCACGCTCTCCGGCATATGTCTTGAAATGGGATTCGCTTCCAAATTCAGTATTCATTTGGTCTGGAAGAACGCTCTTGTTAAGCAAGTTGAGGATCAACATGACTTTCGCCGTGTCATCGGCATCGGCAAGCAGATGGGGCGCTGAATCCTCAAGAATATCAGTTTAATCGTTGAATGGGGGGGCGAAAATGGTCTGACCGAAACCCGCGAGACCGTTTCCATCCTGGAGGCACTTTTCGAGGTACCCCGCTATGCTCAGAATGTTCTCCGAACCTAATGACTCAATAGAAAATCCGCTTTCGAGCAGAGTAGAAACGACCTTGCCATTTTGTCAACTTTCCGACCCCATCTATAGCCGTATAGTGGGAACAGACCCAACTTATCTCAAATATAGTGCATGGGAAAGCAGATGGAACGCCTCCACTACCTTTACCTTCACCATCAGCTATGACAGTTCGAATGTAGCTTTCAGCTTCTTCATCCCATATCGAGGAGTTCATTAGATATGCTGCCGTCGATGATGGGGATGCCATCGTGCTGCCGAAGACTTTATGATGACTAATCCTGTCGTAGTCGACTATGTTCGAGCCATGGAAAGCCTCTAGGGAATGTATTAAAGTTGTCTTCCGAGTGCTATATAGTATTTCCGGGTCAAAATTGGCGAGCTTTTTGCGGTTGAGCATCATAAGAGACCGTCGACCTGGGAAATCAAAAGAGATGCCCTCATGCTTTAAGTTTTCCAGGAGTGAGGGGATCAAAATCTCGAAGCCAACATGACGACTGGTGTCCACGTCCCAATCTTCAAGTTTGAGTCCAAGGAATACGGTAGCCTTGGATATACGCGAGCCAATATCATGTCCCAAGCCATCAACAGTAAGAGACGGATTTGCTGCGTGCATCTTCATGGCAAGCAGCGCTGCCAATGTATTCAAGATACTGTCCAGATCGGAGCGGTCTATATCCCAGCCACCTTCCGATGTTTGTGTATTCAAGATAAACTCAAAAGAATCTGGAAAGAGCCATCGTCGGCCCCCAGCGGCGGGTTTCGATATCATGGAGACCCATGCTGTGTCATAGATCGCTGGCGACATCGATCCGATCCCGCGCTCGTTGAGAATACCGTCGGCTAATTGCTTGATCAAAAGTCTAGCATGCTCAGAGATATCTTTCGTATCTATCGACTGTGAAGCCATGTTAACACTATGGTAATGATAAAGATGTACCACTTAGAGAGTATGAATAAGCTCCAAGATCAAAATGCTGGATAGAAAAGACTCTGAACTGGAGAGAAGCGAAATCGTAGGGTACTAGTGCAGCACATTGATACGATTTCCACCGCAGACAGTCTAGAAGGCCTCCGGTTATACGCATGTTCGTAGCTCACTCAATCGAAGCAGGCTCGCAAGGATACAGGTCTAGCAACCCAATAGGTTGTGAAAATCTGCCGGGCCTTGTACACCCTTTTTGGAACTGCCCTACGTCCTTATTGCCCAGGATCAGCGAGACAAGGCGCATCAAGTTCACCGCCATTCCTGCAACGCTTATTCCTGCAACGCTTTGGCTGCACAAGAGGGGCAAGATCCTGGCGCTACAGGGTTACTCAACATGTGATAAAAGACCCGTAAATGAGGAGTCGGTGTTGAAAAGGTTTCGAGGGGCCGAAAGGGGGAGAGAGAATGGAAACGATAAATTACCGTTTCATTACAGTACAATAAGCTACCACTGATCCGACCCACCCACACACCTATCTACTTCCGCCATTTCCGCAGTACCTATCATCTCATGCAACACTTCCTTGGGTCACCAAAAGCTGGGGTTCATGCGGTGCAGAAATATGCAGTCGTGCCACCCTCCAAACCTGCAGCAGAGGAACTCCCACTTCTTACACGGCACAGCGACCCTTGCCTCTCGGAGATGGACCATGATCCATGGGTCGTATTTATGTTGCCTAACAGGAGTGTTTGTCTTGCTGCACAAGCCAGCAACAATACTGAAGAGAATGTCCCAAATGCCGAATGATTGTTGTAGCCTCATTGCCGTCCTCTTTCGGCTCCTCATAGCCAGTCTTGCTGCCGACTGATTGCTCCTGTATGCCAATACATTTGATACGATTGCCGTTCTCCGAGATAAAAGTGCTGAAGACATGGACAATTTTGCAACGCCGTTGGCTCGATTAATCCATGATAGGATACTCTTCGGAAATGCATTGAAGAACGTCTACCAGACGAAAGCTCTTGACTCTAGATGGATCTCTTACTTGACATTTATAGCTCTAGTTACTTCGCTTCTCTTCTACTATTCGCACAAAGAACAGAGCGTAAAGGCCCCATTTGTTGGATATCGTCGCTTCTGGGAGCCTACCATTTGGTTGAGACTTCGCTTCTTCCAAGGAGCGCGAGAGGTAGTCAACGAAGGATATGAGAAAGTAATTTCATCATCTTTGTTAGGTATACCGTCTGAAGCTTTCATAGTACAAGGATACCATATTCTGGATCCGCCGAAATGATAAAGACATCCTCGTGATCTCGAGGAAGTATGTCGACGAGCTTCGAGCGTTACCAGAATCAATAGCTAGCCCAACACAAGGACATATCATGGTGAGGATGAGCTAGTAACTCGGCGATTTGCTACTGATTGCTCTTAGAATCTTCTTGGGAAATATTCGACAACGGATCTACTCTTGGAAAGCGATTTACACACACGAGTACTCCAAACCAGGCTCACTCCAAACCTTGGCAAATTCTACAACACCATTCGGTATGAGCATGATCTTGGCATGTCCTTAGATATGCCGATCATTGAAGGTGCGCAACATTGACAACGTCCCCATGTCAAGGACTGAAACTGACCAGTATCAAGACGATGATTGGACTGAACTGGCGGTCTACGATACTTTCCTCCATGTTATCGCTCGGATATCAGCACGGATGTTTGTGGGGCTCCCATTATGCTGAGACAATGAATGGCTTAATATTTCAGTCCATTACACTGAGAACGTCTTCACGACCGTTATGACCTTGCGTATGCTTCCCAAGTTCTTGCACTCTACCGTTGTATGGTTTCTTCCGTCGTCTTATAGGGTTCACCAAAACCTTCGGCGCGCAAAGCAGCTCATTACACCTCTCGTCAAACAGCGGCTCGAGGCGCAATCTGAAAGCATCGAAAACTACGAAAAGCCAGATGATATGCTCCAATGGATGATGGATGCCGCTAACGAAGACGAAGGGAAGCCTGATAAGCTCGCACATAGGCAACTTATTTTGACTCTTGGAGCGATCCATACAACCACTATGGCTGCTACTCACGCTCTTCTAGACCTTTGTGCACACCCAGAATATGTGGTGCCTCTAAGAGAAGAAGTGGAAAACCTCCTGCTCGCAAACAAGGGCTTGGATAAATCTACACTATCGAGAATGCGTAAGATGGATAGCTTCTTGAAAGAGTCTCAAAGATTTAACCCACCTAATCTTTGTAAGTCCTTTAAATTCGCAGCAAATGCTCAGTCGATAGAATCTAGAGACTTACAAGATATAGTATCATTCAATCGCGTGGCAATGGAACCTTTGAAACTATCGGATGGTGTACTGCTCCCACAGGGAACCCACTTTGTCGTGGCTTCTGCTCCAATTATGATGGATCCTATCAATTTCCCAAACCCTGACGAATTCGATGGTTTCCGGTTTCACCGCATGCGCTCCGATCCCAATGAAGCCAATCGACATCAGTTCACTATGACAACGAGTTCAGAGCTGCACTTTGGGCATGGCAAATTCTCATGTCCGGGTCGGTTTTTCGCCGCCGCCAAGATTAAGATGATCCTTTCACATATTCTCTTAGAGTACAAGTTCAAGTATCCTGATGGAGTGGGGAGGCCTGCCAATATGACTGCAGACGACAACATCTTTCCCGATCCAGCAGCAAGGGTGTTGATCCAACATAGAAACCAGGGACTGAATTGATTGCTAGAAACAACCAAAAGAATACTAGCGAATAGAGCGCTGAGCGATGAGAATGATTCCCTTAAGGAGGTCTCACCTTCGGGCTCATGCATGCATTCATCCTTGAACTATCATCCACCGAGTCGTTGTCTCGGTGATTGTTTTACTTGGATAGAAAACGACAAGGCTCCAGAGTAACAATGGGAAATGGTGATGCCTCATTGAATCCAGACCTCAGAATCCTAGACTTGTAATAACAATGAGGGGCATCAGTTGCGGCGCTGTACCTTATGCAGGGTATGTTTCGGTTACCTAGGATATTGCGAAGTTTCTTTCGGCTTCATGTAAGACTTCTTCCGACTCAGCCTCGCCAGCGTCAAGTATGCTCAGGTATTCCACATCCCCCGCCTTCTCTTTTGTTCGAAATGCCCCAACGCCTCCTTTTATCGTTCGCAATCTTCAGCTCGCCAAAGCCATCAGCCATTCTCAACTGCGGTGCGCCAAAGAAATCCATCACAACACCGCCCGTGTATCATACTCTCCTCCTTGAACTCCGCCAAAACCTAACTCCTAGAGGCGATGAGTATCCTACCCTTAATGGATCAGGCTCCAGGTCTCGCCAGTCGAGTATTCATAGCCCTTGGAATTATTCTTCTGGTGAGTGTCGAACGCTGAACAGGCAGATTGCGACGAGAATGGACAGACCTCGTCCACAGATCAAGGCAGCTTCGGCTAACACTTGTTCCTCTTTCTCTAGTACCCACTGGGATTGGTAGTCTACAACCTCTACTTTCATCCACTATCAAGGATTCCAGGCCCCAAGACCTGGGCGGCAACTCGGTTGACCTTCATCCGCTCAGTCTGGAAAGGCAGTCTAGTCCACGATGTCCAGAAAATTCACCGACAATACGGCGACATCGTCCGCCTTGCACCCGACGAAGTCTCTTTTGCCAGGGGTGAAGCTTGGAGCGAAATATTTGGCCATCGGCCAGGCCATTTGCCGTTCCCTAAAAATCCCGTTTGGTGGAGTCCCCCACAAGGCCAGACACCGTCACTACTTCATGTCCAAGATGAGGGAGCACATGCACGCATGCGTAGGGTTCTGGCTCATAGCTTTACTGAGAAAGCCTTGAGAACTCAAGAACCTCTGATTCAGTCTTATGTTGATCTGCTGATAAAAAGACTCCGAGAACGGACGGCGGAGAACACTCACAGCGAGGGAACTGTTCTTGATATTGTGCAGTGGTACAATTATACCACTTTCGACATAATCGGTGATCTTGGCCTTGGTCAATCGTTTGACTGTCTTCAGCAGAGTACGCTGCATCCCTGGGTTGCCATGATATACAATTTTTTCAAAGTCAGCACGTACCTCGCCACCGTCAGATTTTACCCATCAATCGAATTTCTTCTTCGAAAATGCATACCTAAAAGCGCCCTCAAGATGCAACGCGATCACTATCAGCTTGTTGTAGACCGAGTCGATCGCAGGATGAACCTTGAGACCCAACGTGATGACTTCATGTCCCAGCTCCTCAAACACAACGACAAGACAGGGATGTCTGTCGATGAGATTCGATCTACGTTCAACACACTCATTGTGGCTGGGAGCGAGACCACCGCTACAGTACTATCTGGTATCACAAATTACTTAGTACAAAACACTGGAGTCTTGCAAAAATTAGTCCAAGAAATCCGTGGCCCTTTCGAGGAAGAGAAAAACATCACCATCGGCTCACTTCAAACGCTGGCCTACCTCAATGCCGTCATTGAAGAAGGCCTCCGCTTATGCCCACCAGTTCCTGCTGGATTACCTCGGGTGGTCCCTGCCGGAGGTGATACAGTATGCGGACAGTGGCTTCCGGAGCACGTAAGTCTCTCCTAAAATCCTCAATATCGGTTTAAACTGGATCAACTAACATTCTTTACAATAGACCAACGTGTCTGTCCCTCAATGGACCCTTTCGAACTCTGCCGAAAATTTTGCTAGTCCGACTTCTTTCATCCCCGAACGCTGGCTATCCTCCGCCCCCGTCGAATTCGCATCAGATAAAGCAATCTCTTCGCAGCCTTTAAGTGTAGGGCCGCGTTCCTGCATTGGTAAGAATCTCGCGTATGCAGAGATGCGCTTGATACTTGCACGCGTGCTATGGAACTTCGATATCGCGGTTCCAAACGAAGGTAAAAGCGTGATGACGTGGGCGAGCCAGAAAACATACATGCTTGTCGAAAAACAGCCATTCGAGGTGCGGTTGACTACTGTGAGGCATTATTTAGCTAGTGTTTGAATCTGCGATAGATGCTTATATAACGGCTATGTTGCGAGGTGCCAGTGGCCCCGAAGGATTCTATTGCTGCTGTATTTAATCAATAATATTCATCAAGATGTCTTGGTAGCTCTGAGACTGTTTCCATTATGCTAACTAATAACAAATTAATCTTTAATGGGTATAAGTTTTCTACTAGCTGATCATGCATGACAGATGCGAATACCCTGTTGAGAAGACAGTCAAGGCTCAAACCTCTCCAACGCACCTAATTACAACGGGCAACTCGAACCAGCGCTACAGGTAGACCCTACGCACTTTCCTTGTTCACTAAAGAATTTCCTAATATGTACAATCGTACCTCGATTAGGGGGCTGAAAGGACTTTCTAATCTCTAAACTTATCTATCACGACATTGAGAAGCGCGAAAAGTCATCCGCGATCATCAGAGTTGAATATTTCTAATATCAAAAAACTCTGCACTAACGCTAAATCTGCCAGCAATACAACAAAACAACTTAGTCGACCGCAAGCTTAGCCAAAACCACCTGGATGATCTCATTGAACGGACGAATATCTTCCACCATTTCCTTCAACTGATTATGTAGGCCTTGAAGCACTGTCTTCGTGTACTCGAAGCTCTTCGTGACATCCCGCATGTAGGTGACTGCGTAGTCTTTGATTGTCGTGTCTTCGGTTCGCTTCCTCAGAATATGCAAAATCTCATTGTTTCCGAGCGCACTGTTCCGGATGGCGTGAATGATGGGGAAGGAGAATTTCCCTTCTGTTAAGTCCTCACAATAACCCTTGGCCGCACTCATCTCAGAGCTCAGCAAGTTCTTGTAGTCGTCTTGAATCTGAAATATCAATTCCAGCATTTCCGCAAAGGGCACAAGGTCGATGTTGCTCTTGCTCATTGCCATCATCAGCCTGGCAAGCAGTCTTAAAAGACCACCCGTTTTGTTGGAAATCATCTGTAAATAGTCTTCTTCTGTCGGAACGGTTGAGGTGTCTCGCCAAAATAAGTTCATGCCCTGGTCGCGATGGAGGTTCAGCATCTTCTCATTAAAGATCTGTATAGCTCGTGGCCAGCATTCTAGATGCATTAGGTGCTGCTGTGCCTGGAAATATACATAGTTTGCGCTATTGATTGTCTGCGCGACCCCATAAATGTTGTGGGCGACAGTTGAGCCACGACGCAACTTTGAGCTGTCTTGGATATCGTCGATGCTGCCAATAATGTGCCCAAGTAAGTCTCTGTCTAGACAGAACTTCAACTGAGGGTTCAGCTCAGGACGATACTTACAGAAGAAAGGCATTATGTAGCATTGCAATTGATCGCTCTATAATACCGATGGATTCGATATCTACATGCAGCCATGCGTTGCAGGCAAGTAGCACCTGCTTACGGAAGTCTTTCTCAGGATGAGAGATCAGATAATAGTACGGCTCATTTATGATCTGAAAAATCATAAGCTCTATTCAAATCTAACATGACTGGCAAACTAACACGTTCTGTCTCGTACTGCAGGGACTCATGGTTCCAGGAGTGCAAGTTTTCCAGAACACTGCTTGAAGTTGGGCTGCTGTCGACGGTCGGCGTCTGGTGTTGATGGTATAATACTTTAGGCTCGACAAAGCCCGCAGATGGAGTCATGCACTTGGGTTGCACCTTAAGTTGAGAGAGCTCACGTGTATCACATAGACTTGAAATGGGATCCATATCTGCTCAATAGTTTCGTCGAAAAATGTTTTGTTTGGCCAGGTTCAATTTGGCTCCTGTGCACAGACTGACCAATTCGCCTATCTTATGCTGTCAATAGATGAGGCGTCTCGATCATCGACTGAAAAAGGAGTTCCAACATAGCCTTAAGCCCTGTGTAAGAGGCATTAATCTCCTTACTCTAACCACCCGAAGATACAATTACTAGACAAGTATTCTGTCTTTCCATAATCGTACTGAGCCCCATTTAACAAAATACAAATCTCGGCACTTGAAGACGGTGAGTCAGAAAACAAAAATACAATAAAGCCTGGATCGAAGAGGAATGACCAGGTTGTGAAGCAGTAGCATTGCCAATGACCAGATCGGAAAAAGGACTCCAGCATTGCTTCGTCACTACGCCATGACTGCAGAAAATCCCGGGATCAATAGTTGGAGAGATAGCCGTCAAGTAGATCTAATCTTGAGCTGCAGCCTGCATCCAGCTCCATGTTTGCCTCGTTGTTGCTGCTCTCAGATGAGACACGTATGCTAAGGCAACATCCTCGCCACTGCTAGTGGTATTATATTCCCTTGTAACAGACGCTACTCGTATTCATGGGGTTTCCGCGTACACTGGGTTTCCGTGCACGCTAAACTAGATACTGTCTAAAACTAACCTTTCTAGGTTAGAGTGCGCGGAAATCCAGTGTACGCGGAAACCCAGTGTGCACGAAAACCCCGTAAATACGAGTACAGTGTAATCACAGCAACCTTGAAGCTGAGTTTAATTGAACCGCATGGTATGTATTCTTTGGCGAGGGTGTACCACACCACAACTTCGACTGCAACGCCACCGCTACTACAGCTGAATTAAGATTGGGCCATTGAATCGATCTCCGTGTCAACCTGCGGCGGGTTGGGAGCATGCGTCTGTCAATCCAGGCAACAGCCATTATTTGCGCATTGATGTTTGGCTGTCTGGGATAGCCTAGCCATTTTGTGAAATGTGGTCCTCCAACCTATGGACCCTTTCTCGTCTACCGCCCACGCTATTTACCTCAAGAGGTGTTATATTGGGACTCTAGTGGGAACGTGAATCGTTGTACTTGACCGATGTTTTATTCCCTGTTTGGAACAACATGTGCCTCGAAAGCGCTAACCATAGCCCCTAAGGCCTTATCATGGCGAAAGAATCAGTGGAACGCTCTTGGAACTAACAAAGAAGGCTTTACCGTGCTATCGGCTAATTCATGGCGTTCTGCGTTGTCTGTCAGAGTCACTAGTCGTATCTTACCTCAGGTCTCTACGCTTCTTGTACTTCAAGCAAATTCTGCTCGACTTTCTCTCTCTAATACTCAAACAAAAACAAATTTGAAGGAAAAGACCGTGAAATGGCACCTACCTCATTGGGCGATGCCTTTTTGCCCCTCGTACTTTAAGCTCTTGCTGTTAGCGTTGTTGTTGTGCTTATAGGAAGATTCTTTGACCATGGAAATATGCTAGAGGTTCCTAGGGTTGGCAAAGACCCAGGGTTTTTCAACATCATGGCAGTGAGAGCTGATTTTCTCGCCAACGGCTATCGTCTATTGCAGGATGGGTATCTCAAAGTATGAGCAAATTATTAAAGATAACAACCGAAGATGGCTAACCTAACTTTCTAAATTACTAGTTTAAAGATTCAATGTTCAAGATACAGACAGCCGATATGGAGCGCGTCGTCTTGTCCATAAAATATTGTGACGAGCTTCGAAGTTTGCCAGAGACCCAGCTAAGCCTAAGATTTGCAATGTCTGAAAGACACCTGGGTCAATACACGACTGTGGATACAATACTAGAGAGCCATCTGCAGAATGAAGTATGTCGAGTCCAATTAACGCAGAATCTAGGTTGGTGCATCATGTGGCTTTTAAGGAGCAGCTGCTGAGATTCTGCTGCATGAAGGGCGGTCTATTTGTGGTATATCAGAGGAAATAGACTATGCGCTGAACAGAGAACTAGGTGGTTGCAATTCTACCTGTAAGCACAGTTTCTACCATTTTTACACGTGTTGACAATGGATTTTCGTCTAGCATGGCATTCATACAACGGTCACAATGTTCTTCTTGGTGTTGTTTCGAGGGTCATAGCTCGAGTTTTTGTCGGTCCACCATTGTGTCGTGACCTTGAGTGGCTAGAGGCTTCCATTGGCTACACTCAAGATGTCTTTCAACTTGCCGGAATTCTTCGAAATCACCACTGGCTGGTTCGTCCACTCGTGTACCCGTTCTTATCCTCTCGCCGGAGAATCAAGAGTCGCCTAAGCATCGCAAAAAAGCATCTTCTACCGCTCCTACAGGAGCGGGCCATTTCTCAAAGAGAGAGCCAGTACCAGGACCTACTGCACTGGATAACAGATTCGGCAAAGGGCAAGGAGAAGGCTCCTGAACACCTTTTGTTAAAGATATTGTTTTTGTGCATGGCTTCAATACATACCAATACGGCGACCACCTGTCATGCATTATTTGACCTATGCGCCATGCCCGAAATTGTTCAGCCTTTGAGAACCGAGATAGACGAAGCACTTAAAGATCATGGTAGCATTACCATAGCCGCCATTAACGACATGAAACTCTTAGACAGCTTCTTGAAAGAATCTCAGCGAAAGAATCATCCAGGATCTTGTAAGTATATATCAGAGTACACTATCATACACCTCGATATGTAATGCACTGTTCGTAAATTTATAGGGAGATACCTTTTGACTGATTCAAGCTCCAGTGTCCTTCAATCGTAAGGTCATGAAAGACATTACCTTGTCTGACGGTACTGTTCTTCAAGCGGGTACTTTCATAAGCATGCCAACTGCCTCAATCGCCAACGATCCCCAATACTACTCTAATCCAGATCAATTTGACCCCTACCGTTTTTACAACCTGCGGCAGTCCTCACCACAAGAGAGTACCCGTCATCAATTTACCAGGTAAGCGTCCCATTTTCCAGGGTTATTACAACTGGATTATCCGTCAATGACTTTGTTCATTCTACTCAAAGTACTGCTCCGACAAATCTGGCCTTCGGATATGGCAAATTCTCTTGTCCTGGACGGTTTTTCGCAGCGGTACAGATCAAGCTCGTTCTTATTAAGATACTGCTTGGTTACGATCTTTCATTCCCAGGGGGACAAACACAGAGACCGTCTAATGCGTATATCGATGAGAGGATTGCTCCGGATCGCAAGCAGATGATCCGATTCAGAGCTTATGCGAAATCGTGATCGGACCCGTTCTACAAGGAGATATATCTATTCGCGCCTTGTTGGCTACCGAGTTCAAATCATACATGTAACTTTAGACTTGACTTTAACAGGTTTTCTTATTTGTACTAACAATATTACCATTGGATTGAGCCATCGATGTGTGGTTTGCCAGTTATTTTTTTATGACCGACTATTCGACACGCACGCCATTATATCAGATTAAAATCAATGAATTCATCAACAGCTCTTTGCTCGATATCCCGAGTTCTTTCGTTGCCAAGAATAACGTATAACATCTTGGAACGTTCATAAATTGTGCTCGGCTCTCGCTTCATATCGTACTGGTGGCAGTTCGTCCATAGAGTAGCTCAGTCGTACTCCGTCTTCGACGTGGACTTGCATATCATCCTCCCTGGATCGTCGCTCCGGTACACGGTCAGGACGCATTCGTCGGGTATCGTTTCCGCTTTTGATCGACGTCCACCTACCTCCCTTCGAATATTGCTTTCCCGAGGTTTGATAGCCACTATTGCTTCCTTTTTTGTTCACAGCGCCTACAAAGAGTGGGCGCAAAATGGGGAGGCAAGCACAAATAATCGCGACAGCCGGCTCCGCAGTTGTCCAGATGAACCCGTTAAGGAAGCTGTCTGTACCAAGATGCGTAAGATCACATGACTTTTCTTGATACTTCGGATAAGGATTTCTTACAGGAAAAGTCTGCCTTGCTATTCCCGTGGATAAGAGCTACTCTAAAAATGCTCACGGTGAAGCCGCTGCAAAAGGGTTAGCTGGAAACCTGAAGCTATCTGGGAATTCTTTATGATCTTACATCAATCCGAGTAGGAAGATACCGGAAACGGTGATCTTCTGCTTTCGAGGCATGTGAAGACCCCATACCATTCGTACTGGTAATAGCAAAAGCGTCAAGTCCAGGACAGCATTTAGGATCCCAAACACCATTTGTGGTGGTTGCGACGGATAACAAGGATGTTGTGAATCCCAGAGCGTATCAACGGACTGAGGAAGGCATTGAAGGCAGATCTCAATCGTAATAGCGACGAAATATACGATGATCAAGGCAAGGTTCGTCCACCAGCCAATTTTAAACCACCTTACCCTGAGGGTAAAGATGTCACGATACATGAGGAGGACGGAAGCTTTCGCCAAACAAATACACGCAGAATAGATGAATTGAAGCGACAATGTCAGCTGGGTCTAGTCAGCGTTGAATCGTCCAACACTGGTCAACTAGGGATTCCTAGGGACATACCTTGCCAATGATGACCCCCTGTTTTGGTGTAAGCGTCAAAACATGCCGTCCAATCCCATGATGAGCGACTGCAGTCTGAATCAGTTGACATAACCCCCAGCAATGACCATAATAGAAGAATATCCCTACGAAGAAAACAAATTGTGGCAAGCGCGAGCAGGAGAACCTTCAAATTATGAGCCAGTCGACTCTCAAAACATGCAAGTGGACAAAAACCCATACATGCGCAGCAAGAGCGAGGTAGTCGTTAACGGCGAGTTTGACTCCAGTCATCCTTCTAGCGAAAGCACAAGCGGATAGTACCAGTGAACAGAGAGCTATCAAAATTATTTCAACTCCAACTAATACCGGGCCTCTGTTTTCACTGATGTGGGCTTTCTGGTAGGCAATCTGATCTGAAGTTAATGCAGACATGTCGTGGTACTGTGCAGCGTATTCGAGCGTCCAATATTATCGGATGGATAGATAGAAAGAAAGATCAATGTACTATTTTCCTGTCGATACACAGGCACAAAGTTCAAATGAGAGGAGCTTTTGGCAAAACGGATGTGGAAACACTTATGGATCTTTCACGCTAGGTTTGCGATAGAACAGATTTGGACCTCCACACGGTTCTGTGCCGTATTGGGAAGAAGGAGCCTTGTTTGAGACTATCCCAATTCTTCCGTCATCTACGATCGTTCTTACGGGGTGGTGAGAGAATCATGGCACGTGATCGGATGATCCAAGTGACGCAGGAAGGAGGCGCATATATCTGGATGTGCAGGCTGTGAGTCTTCAAACAGCGTCAAGCCTAGCTGCAGATGAGAAAGAGAAAGATCCGAGGAAGAAGGTGCGCTCATCAACATGGTCCAGGGTCTCGTGAACAACTGCCAATCGCAACCCCGATGGGTGTATGTTACGCAACAATTACGGCTGAAAAAGATCTTCTCGTGTCCAAGGAACATAAAAGTGTGTATCATTGACTTTCTAAACGAGGAGAACCTCTGCCGCTAGGCGAGTGAAATAAAATCCTATTGTATGCATCAATGGCGTTAAGGGCTCGGACTGGCGCACGTCGCTGCACAGCCGCACCCGAGACCAGGTTCCACAAATCTTTTAGCTCGAGTGGCCAATAACAGTTCTTATTGCGAACGAAAGGATCTAAATGCTCGACAGAAGCAGGGATGTGGTTTCATGGCGTAAATCGGGCACTTACCCCCGAGCCTTGGCATCTGAAAAGGCAATACGATTTTTTTCTGGCTATTATTTCTATTCTGACACACGTCGCGAACCCAGGCGAGCTCTCCCTTCTACAAGTCATCACGACGATGTTCTAGAACAGGCTGTATCTCGATGGCACCACCTTAGACCTGACAAATCTCCTAAACATCCCTTGCATTGAAATCAAAGCCGAAGCTGGCTGGGGATAGGTATGTGGGTAGAAGTTTGTATTCCATTGGTCAAACTAGAATACCTAGGCATGGCTACTTCTAGAAATACGGAACAGGTTGATACAAGCTTTGGAGTACCTTACTGATGTCGGATCTTAGGGTGCAAAGTTTCAGAACTAAGAAAAGGACACCAAAGGACACCAAAAGATGACAATTTTGAAGACCTATAATTGTGACGGTCTCTCTACGAGGTAAGGAATGTCATCCCTCCAAGGATCTGGTAACACTGACAATTGAGTGCAAAGCATTCATTCTTGCCGTAGATCGCCCTTTTATGCTATTGGTTGCACAGATTTTTATACATGCAACACATGTCACTTCATGCTTGGCTCCAAGAAAGACCTTCAGAAGCTCCCAACTTCGTTTGTTTCAAGTGACATAGAATAAGCTAAGAGTCTTCAGCTATGAATTACGACTTTATGGGCTGTGCTTTCACTATGCCCTCGAAAGGAACTAGAAATAGTCACAGCGTCATCTGGTTTCAGCAGATATGATTCTGCAGACATCACATTCTCTGTGTTATAATCTGATGCATCCTCAAAGATCTAAGATGATATAAAGCTTCTGCTCTTTCAATACTGTTTTTTGCTTCGGTTTTTCTGCACTCAACGTCATTCTCTTCTTTCTTCAAATCACACTTTCGTTGAACTTTCTTCAAGGGCGTGTCAGCTGTGTTTTCAATTCGCTATGTCTCTTCTTGACCATCTTCACGGTTTTTGGAAACGCCTTACACTGTTGTTACTGGTAGATGTCATCATTATCGCAGCCTCTTCTTCGCAATTGTCGACAGTCAGAGCTTCAACGCTTTCATCAGAATTAGTGGCAGTCTTGAAAAGTCTCAACAATACTCAAGCTACTTACAATGCCTCTCTAATGCTTAGCACAATAGAGAGTCAAGCTACTCCAATTGATAGCTTAGCCGAAAATAGTCACAGACGCGACAGCCATAGTAATGTTGCTTGTCGAATCAGTCGCATCGTCTTTGGATCAAGCAAGTACATAGATGCTTCAAGCCCTATTTATGTTAACGAGACGGATATGAACTGGTAAATTCTACCCCAATCGCCTTAGGCTGTTAGAGCGGCTTTACGTTGGCAAATCCTCGGCTAACATTAGAGTGCTCAGGTCACAAAACTGCTGGCTTCCAGCCGCCTGCATTACGGAGGTGCATAACGTTGTGGACGTCGCCATTATTCTTAGGATTGTCACTTTTTTTGGCAGTAAATTTGCTGTTCGTAGTGGAGGTCTCAACCCCAATCCAGGATTTGGAAGCATCGATCGATCAGGGGTATTGATCGATGTCGGGAACATGAACGCACTGCAAATTAGTGCAGATCACAAATCCGTAATCGTCGGGCCTGGCGCTCGTTGGGGAGAGGTCTATAACTATCTTGATCCTTATGGTGTATCTGCCATTGGTGGCAGAAGTCCTGTGCCAGCAGTTAGTGGTTTTCTTACAGGAGGAGGTACGTGATATATTCTACGCAATCCAAGATCTGGTTCCTAAAGCTGGTCTTTACTCAATGGCTAAGTTGAGCCCAGGACTACCTTATATTCCGTCGTTATATGGCCTTGGCTGCGATAATGTGAAGAGTTTTGAGGTATGTTGCTTATGGTCAAATTTTTGGACGACCCAACTAGAACTACGGATCAGATCGTTCTTGGAAACTCGACCGTAATACAAGCAAGTGCTACCTCAAAAAGTGATCTTTTCTTTGCCCTAAAGGGCGGAGGACCAAACTATGGTAGAATCTTCATTGCACAATGCAATAGGTAAAATACTAAGCTTACGGAGTCTACAGGTATCACCACTCGCTACGACCTCTATACAGTCCCTCTCCACCATATCTGGTACAAATTTGATCTGTACAATCAGTCAGATTACAAAGCAATATTAGCAGCCACCATCCACACCCAAACTCTAATGGAAGACGATCCCAACGCCGACTTTATCTGGGTGGCTGCTAACGGCACCATTCTAATCGGTCTCATGTACGCCGGCTGGATACCCAAACCCGTAGTCTTCGAGGCTTTCTACCCTTTGACAACAGTATCCTCCTTCATCCCCGAAACGAATGGCACTGTTTATGCTCTCAGCCAGGGTTTAAATCTCTTATACACAACAGCTGCCACGTAAGCCGTTCTTCCCACACTTCTATACAACACTCACAAACGTTCCTTCCACAGCCGCGATATCGTCGGCGTGACCGTAAAAACCGACCTGGAGCTTTACCAACAAGCCTTCACCCGCTACCTAACCGTCTCCAATTTCACCTCTTCCAAAACCGCCGACCAATCCTTCGTGATCCAACCCATCGGCCGCGCTACTGTCGCAGCCGGAAAAGCCCGCGGCGGCAATCCCTTGGGTCTTTCTGCTGCGAAACAAAACTGTAAGTTTCTCACCTTTCTTCGACATCAGTATCTGACACCTTTTAGGGTTCAACTCGGTGGCCCAATTCACCCTCCCCGCCGACGAAAAGCCCGCCCAGAACGCAATCAACACCCTGCAAAGCACACTGCAGCAGCTGGCCAAAGCCAAGGGCTTGCTTCTGCCCTATATTTTCCAGAATGATGCGAACGGGGTGCAGAATCCGCTGGCGAGCTACGGGGTTGAGAATTTGAGGAAGCTGAAGGAGGCGAGTAGGGAGTATGATCCCGAGCAGGTGTTTCAGAGACTGCAGTTTGGGGGGTTCAAGGTTTCGGGGGCGTAGGGTAGAATGCTGGCATTCTCCAAAGGATAGAGGGCCACGAAAGAGTAGACGAGTGATTAGTGTACCGAGGGTTGGTGCTTGTTTCTGGTTAGGTGTACTGCGTCGCTGATGGCATTGTATTTCCACTACGCGGGTAAACGTTGTTGCGAAATTTCTATACTCATATGGCATCAGCCTGTTGACTGTGATGGATAAGTGAGAACGTCGTCATCTGACAAAATACGATCGTTGTGCCTATTTCATATTCCTGTCGCTTCTACTACTCTTCACCGCCACGTCCTATTCCATCCAAAAAAGAAAGAAAAAGCTATTCATAAATCGAACGCTCTTTTTACAAACCTAGCAACTCCCTAAGTATCAGCAAGCATGTCACCATCGAAGCTTGATATTTAATGGTCTAATGTCGATTCCTTCAATTCTTCCTCGACGTTGCAGTCGTGTTCTGTAGTTTCCATGAATTTTCAGCTCAACTTCTTAGTTGTAGAAGCTGGTTCAAACAATCTTTTCATTTCCTGCTTGAACGGGCGCATGGCAGTGATGCCTCGCACTGATTGTTCCGAAAGATCCATGTCATGAGGGTGTTGAATTGAAGAAAGCAGCCAGAGTGACCAGATATGCAGTTGATTACGGAATTGGAGAGCCGATTTGCCACCTTCGTTATAGCCAGCTTTGACTGTATCCCCAATAAGTTTTAAAGAAATCTCCTAAAATAGTTGGGCCCTGGGAGCTCTGGGAGCCCTGAGAGCTCCCAGAGACATACACAATGAGACGAGCCCTGAAAGCCCAGGGCTGGCTGGGCCGGTGAGGCCAAAGCACTTTTCTCGAAGCCGGCGCCGGGTCAAAATTTCGCCGATGTATCGTTGTATCCGAAAGTCTGGTTCAGTTTTCGGGTTTTAGCGAATTTGGCGGGGAAAACACACAAATCAGCCCCGAATTTGGTGCAAATAGAGCAAATACCTAGATACCATCCCCACACCCCAAAACATCCCCAAGCTTCATTTTTGAAGCTACCGTGGTATGCGAAACCTGTGCCGTTTAGGATTTGTCGGGAGCCCCACCAAAATTAGTGATAAATCTTCAAAAAGTGCAAAATAAGAAAAGGAATTGTAAAATCAACCTCACTGCCCCCCCCGATGCTTCATATGTAGTATATTAAATGCAGTATATCCAGTGCCTCTTATGTGACCTATCCAGTGCTCCATATGCGGCCTATCCAGTGCTCCATATGTAGTATATCTAGTGTTCCATATGTGACCTACCCAGTGCTTTATATGTAGTATATTCGATGCTTCATATGTGACCTACTCAGTGCTTCATATGTGACCTATCCAGTGCTTCATATGCGACCTATTCAGTGCTTCATATGTAGTATACTCAGTGCTTCATATGTAGTATTTTCAGTGCTTCATATGTAGTACATCCAATGCTTCATATGTGGCCTACCCAGTGCTTTATATGTAGCATATCTAGTGCTTCATATGTAGTATATTCAGTGCTTCATATGTGGTCTATCGGAAGCCAATGGGAAAGCCAATGGGGAAGTCAATGGGGAAGTCAATGAAGAAGTCAATGAGATGCTTCATATGTGGTCTATCGGAAGTCAATGGGGAAGTCAATGGGGAAGTCAATGGGGAAGTCAATGAGATGCTTCATATGTGATCTATCGGAAGTCAATGGGAAAGTCAATGGGGAAGTCAATGGGGAAGTCAATGGGGAAGTCAATGGGGAAGTCAATGAGATGCTTCATATGTGATATATTCAGTGCTTTATATGTGATCTATCTAGTATTCTTATGCGACTTACTGAATAGATCACATATACTACATATGAAGCACTGAGTAGATCACGTATGAAGCATCGAATGTACTACATATAGAGCACTGAGTAGGTCACATATGAAGCATCGGATGTACTATATATGAAGCACTAGATATACTACATATGAAGCACTGAATAGGCCACATATGAAGCATCGGATGTACTATATATGAAGCACTAGATATACTACATATGGAGCACTGGATAGGTCGCATATGGAGCACTGAATATACTACATATGGAGCACTGAATAGGCCGCATATGGAGCACTGAATATACTACATATGAAGCACTGGATAGGTCGCATATGGAGCACTGAATATACTATATATGAAGCACTAGATATACTACATATAAAGCACTGGGTAGGTCACATATGAAGCATCGGATGTACTACATATAAAGCATTGAATATACTACATATAGCACTGAGGGGGGGGGCAGTGAGGTTGATTTTACAATTTGAAGATTTACCACTAATTTTGGTGGGGCTCTCGACAAATCCTAAGAAACGGCACAGGTTTCGCATACCACGATAGCTTCAAAAATGAAGCTTGGGGATGTTTTGGGGGTGTGAGGATATTTGCTCTATTTGCACCAAATTTGAGGCTGATTTGTGGGTTTTCCCCGCCAAATTCGCTAAAACCCGAAAACTGAACCAGACTTTCGGATACAACGATATTTTGATCATGTTTTGATCAACTTATTCAAAGTAAACGTCAAACAACAACTTTGAATGAATACAATTGTTTAACCGCATGAATTTGGTCGGCAACGAGATTCACCTGTACGTGGTGTCGACTACGAACCTTTTGATTCTATTACAGGATAGAAGTCAGAAGAGCCAAGAAATCTCAATCCGACGCAGTTTGATCGAAGTTAGAACGTTGCGTGGTCGTGAAAGCTGTCGTGCAGAGTTTTCATCCATGCGACAGCATCCTTCCTAACAGCTACAACCCACGAAGAAGACTAATGACAAGCCGATGTCAGTATGAGATGAAAAGATATCACTAGTGAAATAGTCAATTCAGATGATGAGTCTCGAGATTGTGACTACAAGTGATCGAAGAAGTTGTGACTCGTCGACTGCGTTGATATACTGAAGAAGCTCGTCGAGCTCGACTTCTCTACTCATCGACGTCGCGAACAGTAAGTGATGAAAAGATACTGAGTAGAATAGTTGATTCAGATGTTGAGCCTTGAGTTCGTGACTACATGTGATCGAAGAAGTAGTGATTCGTCGACTGCGCTGATATACTGAAAGAACTCGACGAGCTCAACTTCTTTACTTATAACGACAAGTCGTGCATCTATCTACGTGAACGATCGAAAGCACAGAAGAACGATCAGAACGCATTCTCTACTATCGATCAGAGCTAAGCATTCGACTACGACTGCGATCGCACATCTATATCGACAACACATTCAACGTCTACGTGATACAAGACAAGAGCAGAATAGAGTTATGTACAATCACACTCTATCTTCTCATCGTGCGCATCTCTCTTTCATCACATATTTTCTTGCTCGATGAATGACAATCATCGAGCAAAGAACACAGTTTCAACATTACAATCATGAGCATCACGAATGCAAAGAAATCATGATCTTCACGATCGAAGATCGAAACATCGTTGTATAGAATATCATCAATGAAGAGCAGAGCAAGAACGATGCATAGCAAGAAAACAGCACGGACACGCATCAAGAGTTCAAGCGTCACGCGCTGAATGAGAGCTATAGATTCATTACTGATACTATTGTTTCAGCGTTGTTGTCTCGACGACGTGCAGTCGCTGTGTAGCCGGCGAGCGATTTTCTCCCCCAGAGGGTTTTGTCCGTTCGATACACATAGCATAGTTTTCCCTCATGGGTCGGACTTAAACCGATGTCACAAGGGTGTATGATCAATCAATCAATCAACCGCATGAATTTAATAAATTATGAGTATCATTGACGGTGAATAGAAAACAGTATGTGCATTTTTGCGTATGTGAAGTTGTTTTTTCTCATTTTTACAGCAGCCACTGTCAAAACTAGCCGAGCATCTAAGCCAAGACCATCTCAGCTCGTTCAAGGTCATAACCCTAAGGTAATCTCTCAACTTACCTTACGGTATACGATAGTAGAATAGGTGATAAGTATCTTGAGCAGAAGCTGTACACGAGCCACTCCTTCAAAAACCATGCAAGATCAACGACGCGCTCCGACGAACTTCCGTAAAGGGGAGAAAAAGTAAAGGGAGCTCGGTTAATCTGTTTAAATCCGTCATTCTACATCACTTCAAGAACGCTGGTTTGGAGGTCAGAGAATTTTCATTTGAGCTAAACGCATTGTAAATATGCGTGAAGAACTTCTTCTGGTTGTTCGCTATCACTACTCTAGACCTAAGGTCTTCCAACCAAGCCAACGTCAACTGGAAACAATGCCTGATCCGTGTTTTCCGGACATGCCCAAGACGCTGAATTTGGGAGCGTTATCAGATGAAATGAAATCCATATCATGCAGGTTCAAGCACTCCACCTAACCTGCCTCTTGCCTGTACCACTGGGTGAGAACTTGCCTGCAACGCACTGCTTCATGAGAGGCTGATCCGTCCACGAGCCGCCGTTGTCGGTGGGGACGAGGGAGAGCACGTAGTTAGTTGAGAAGCTCCCAGCCGCCCAAGCAGTCCATCCAAGGTAAACGTCGGAGTTCTGGTTGAGGTAGTCCAGAGCGGCGCAAAAGTTGTTTAGGCATGAGGAATCGCTGCTGCCGCCGCCAGTCTCGGAAAGCAGAGCCTGGCGCTTGTTGTCGCGGAGGTAGGTCGCTAAAGGGGAGAATGCGGCGTCGATCTCGTTGGAGACACAGACGGCGTTGG
>JAABUH010001612.1_pt1 | contig 24295 bp, 23 predicted proteins | sample 5559121 | NCBI WGS metagenome assembly JAABUH01 (sample SAMN10711871, study PRJNA513364) | rock metagenome | isolation source: Antarctica rocks | place: Antarctica: Victoria Land, Battleship Promontory nord | collected 2015-12-28
ACAAGTCGAAGGCAGACGTTGATTTAGAGCCAACACATCGCTTTCGTACTACCGTTAGAAACTTGTGTGGTCTCTTTGTCAACATAGAGAATGGGAATATCTATTCGATTCACCAGACAGCAAGAGAATTCTTGATGTCCAAGGACGAGGCTATAGGCCCACAAGACGGGCTCCTTCACGACTTTTGGAGACACTCGCTTCACCCGCGGACATCCAACCTCATTCTAGCAGAAAGCTGCATGTTATATATCAGATTAGAAGGTCACGACCGCCTATGGATTACTGACACGCTTCCGCAATAATCAGCATGCTACTGGGCGGATCATTTTCGTGAGGTTGATACTTGAGAGGAGGCAACTACACACATGGCGCTAAGTCTCTGCGGGACAGAAACTAGCGAATTCGACCAATGGTTTTACGAGCACAGATACAGTGTTAAACCAGGCCCCAATCAGCTAATGGTAGCATCTTCTGAAGGATTGAGTATGATGGTGAAAATCTTGCTCGAAGATGGCACGGATCCATCACCAGCGACGAAAGAAGGATATACCGCTTTGTCTATAGCTGCTAGAGCCAACCATCGGGAAGTGCTGCAGCTATTGCTAGAGAAGGGAGCAGACACAGCAGTAGCAGATATGTATGGCTATACTGCATTGCATGACGGTGCAGGGAATGGCAATACAGAAATTGTCCGGCTGCTGCTCAACAGCGGAGCCAGTGCGAATGAAGTTGCTAATAATGGGAGCACAGCGCTTCATGAGGCAGCAGTGAACGACCATCATGAGGTGATCTCACTACTTCTCGATAATGGAGCAGATCCCTCGTTTCAGATAATAATGGGCAGAATGCGTTGAATATAGCTGCCGATCACGCCAACATCAAGATTGTCCGGCTGCTGCGGCTGAACACAATGGATGGACAGCGTTACATTGGGCTTCAGGGCGTAGTCGCAAAGATGTGGTCCAGCTATTACTCGAGTACAAGGCGGATATAATGGCAGTAGACGACGGCGGGAATCTACCGTGACGTTGGGCAGAGGGAAAGCACTTCGGAGAGGTTTCTGCGCTGTTGCTCGAGTACGAAGAGATTTCAGCAGATGCTTTAGAGATGACTGCGATGTCACAACACACAGAACATCACGTGGTATTCGAATAAGACATGGACAGAATTGGAGATCATTCAAAATATGCTGCAATGGCAATACCTTAAAGCTCAACTAGCGTTCCGGACCCCATAATTATTCACAGGCACATTCCCATAAAGCCTCCCAAAGCCCGTGTGGTCTCTTCGATTGGGAGCTGGTTTCACGATTTCAGCTCAGGAAAGAGGAAAGTAGTCAATGTTTTTGCTAAGCACCAACCAAACAAATCGATTTAGCAAAAGGGTTTCCTGGATCTGCGGCTTCCTTTCATCATCATCAATGGGTTCGACTCGGTACTTTCGAACTCACGCATGACTTCAAGCACTATCATCGTATTCGAGGTCAATCAGTGGCGAGGTTGCTACAATATTCATCTAAGAAACCTTGAGCAAGGTCAGGAGCCCTGCGAGACCAAAAATCACTCGGAAGTGAAGCCGCGTTTGAGCTAGAGTGATGAATGACCATAAGAAAGTGGCCGATAAGTTGCTGGGCTAGCATCACGATGCAGTGTATACCATTCACAGGTTCTCCCGAGGGGCCTGAGCTAATCAATTCAGTTGACATTTGGCGGGATACTGCCTGCGGTGCCATGTACGCGATAGTATTCTGACATCTTCTTCACGATCAGCAAAGAGTCAAGCTTGAAGTTGTCCTTGGGAAAGGGTGCAGCATGTTCCAGGTTTGAGAAAAGGAAGTGTGCGAGCCTGAGCCTCGGAGCAACTTTGTTACTGGCCGACGTCCTTTTGCTATAGCCACATAGCCCATGGAATTTCTACGAAACAGTCAGGGTTTGTGCAGCATTGAGCTTCACAAGGAGTCGTGGCTACCTCTCGTCTGCATGAGGCACGGTATTGTGCAGGTACAGCCGGCCTTAGCTGCAGATACTCCATACTGACCAACGTCTGCTCCTTGATGTCTGAGATTCATTTGACCAGTCTTCATAACTTAAGTTGAAATCGAGAAAGACCTGTTTATCTTCTTGCAAATGTATAGAGTCCTACTTAATATTGCTCTCCTCACCCGATTGTGCAGGGGTCGGATTCTGTTCAACCCATCTCTTCCCAACAATACTGGTCCTGCAGCAGCCAGCTGTTACGGATGCAACGCACATGCCGACTTGTCGACCACTGTTGCGACAACGCCCGCTTACCCTAGCTATCTGAACACGCTAGTGGTGCACCCCATATCCTCAACATGATGTCGATCCGTATTTATCGCTGATGGTCGGTAGTCCCAACAAATCTACCGCGTATGTGGTGGTTACAGCGTACACAATTACCCAGTCCTTTTTCGACAAGCGCATCAGTAATAGCACCTGTCAGATATATCTAAGTCCGGAACAAACGGTAATCTTGAAGACACCGTACTCTTTTGACGCCAAGTCTACCGACAGTGTAGACACCATCTTCGAGGCGTATGCCGAGTTTTACAACTCGCAAGACATTGGCGAATGTTCGAACGCCGGATATCCATCAGCATCACTACCCTCTACCCCCGTTTTCACGAATGATGGAATCATCTCAAGGTCCACGACTCCTTCAAAACAGAAGAAAAGGGTTGCTATTGCTGTTGTTATACCTGTCCTTATATTGGTATTAGCATTGTCGGCCTTTGTTTTGATTCGGAGATATCGAGAGCGCAAGCTAACGAGACGTACCGAGATGAAAGATTTTGGCTCAGGAGTGATGATTGGGGTTGATCTGAAGCCAGAAATGGACGCTGAAGAGCGGGTGAAATACGAATTGCAGGCGCGAGAAATTCAGACAGAAGTGGATAGATTAGGGGAAAGAGTTGAGATCGAAGGGAGCCAGGACACGCATGAGATGTCAGCCGAGAAGACTGAAAGAAAAATTAGTGTCCTCGGGACGCATGAGCTACGAGGTGAAGAGCAGTCTAAGGAGCTGGAAGCACTAGAGGTGCGATCCCAACACAACGACAGTGATGCTCAATCGCCTGATTTGCATCGAAAGATGAGAGCGCAATGATGTGGAGAGGCCGTCCAATCTCGCTGCCTTTGGGATGCACACTAGAGCATCTCAGTAAGAATAACTTACTGCATAAGTCTTAAACGTCAGACAAGCAAGAGAGCCAAGCTACGCCCTCCAGAAAATGTTTCATGGCATGTTATTGAGACTGGATATGCAGGGCATTTTGCCTTAAATTGCCTGATATCTACAGTAGCGCTGCATGAGCGGACCAATGCACTATCTGTCTGTAAACCACAAAGATGTCTTGACGCTTTATGCAAGTTTTCGAGAAACGCGTTAGATTTCATTTCCGATTTTAATGTGAATCTGTAGCTCCATTGGTCGGGACATTTTAATTTGTAAGACACCAGAGCGACTTACATATAGGCCCTTGGTAGGGATTGCATTTAGATTTCAATCACAAGGCCGGTTCTAGAAATCCACAAAACTGGAGATGACAATGCATCGAAGGCTTTGTTATAAGATGAGTAGTCCTTTTCTTTGACGAGGTAGAAGCTATTTGTTGGTAGGCTGTGGATAAAGCCATCTTCATTGTTGATTTTACCGACGATTAGATAGGGAATTTGGGAGACTGTCTATCGATATTATAGTTGTCCCATTCCTAAGCTCAGCTGACATTGATGATTGCTGTAGGCTTGACTCTTTGAATGAGATAACAAACTCCAAAGGGGAAGCGGCTGAGCGTAAGTCGCCGTTGATCATCTATAAATACTTCTAATGAGAACTGAAGAGTTGGCGTTTGCAAAGAACTACAGGTCTCCCCGTAATGCTGATGGAATACCATCGTTTGCACCGGCTAAGGTCTTTTGAAGCCCCACGCCTCCTTCCCGTCGAACATCTGAAGATCAAGTAGGCGACTCCCGTCCCGTACCTCGTTGACATGCCTTCGATATTTTGAATCTGCAACGGCTCTTTTGTAGCGTGTTACAGGAACGGGAGATAGGCAAATTAATCTCGATGAGGAGCTTCTAGCTTTCCTGTCTGGCCTTCACCCTCCATCTCCTGGAAATTCTGACAGAAAGGTGAACCCAGCTCGCCTAGTCGATCGGGCAATTCTTTTATGTCATCTGCTGCTGATTTCTCGTGACGTACGTCATCGCCATGCATTTCACATCGTGTCTTCCCAGCTTCAAGTTCAGCTTTCCATTGTGCAAAGAGACCTGCACCTGACGGGCTCTCTGAGCCTTGTTTAGCCAGCCTCGGGTGCGTATTGTTTCGTTGCTTGGAGTGGTAAACTATGTGGTGGAGTTTGAGGGTGAGGAATGCGATCAGTGCGACTACTGGAACCACGCCGACGAACGTGAAGGCAAATTCGAGCGTCGGGACGGTAGAGGAAGAGAATAGACTTGAGACGGAGTTTGTGGAGTCTGGGGAAGACGGAGATGGGCCTGCGTTGGCAATCGATTCTCTTGGGTTGAGACTACCATGTTTCGACAACGTGGGCACGCAGATACAAAGACCAAAGAGAAGGTAGGCAAGCAGACATATCTTGGAGAAGATCATATTTGACAATTCCTGGGACTTGGGTTGAAGAACGGAATTGAGCAATCAACATGTTAGGAAAGGAGAGGTCCACAACAAGAGACTCGTCCTATATAATGAGATATCGTGAAGCTGAGGTGGCAGTGCCAAAATCAGCAGCACCACTAGAATTTGAAATAACATAGGACAATTTTTATCCCGATTCCAAACAGTCGTTTTGATGTAGATCGAGAATCCTATGCTCAAGCTTAAATGCGCAAGCGCTTCTTCCCACGGAATGACCCGATGAGGGCGGGTACTCGTACAGATCGTCGCACTACAACTTCATACATACTTATCGAGAGCTTGCGCGCTTATAGCTATCACGTGGCTGAAAGGGAGCGTAACAGAGATTGATCGCGCCAGTCAAATAGTAAGTCGAAGGCGATCAACATGGATCATGGGCTGTGCCGGACGTAAGTCTCGGCAGTGGCTCTGTGGATGCTAATGTATTGGTAGCGGTGACAGCAAGCCGCGGCTGTTGAGCTGTCAAGGTACCGCTAGCTCTTTTGAATGCTCTTCACCTCTCAATTCATGCGTACCACCGAGGTGAATAGGTCTACGGGTATCATCTCCAGTCGACATCTCGGTCATTGCTCCCGCACCTGACATCTCCAAGTCTGACTCTTGAGCGGCTAATTCCTGTCTTCCCTGGCCAAGATCCAATTCAGCTTTCGGCTGAAGGTAAGGCTGAGCCTCCTCGGACTCAGGACTATCTCCTTTGGTTGAAAGATGCTTCTGCCTCCTATCTACGTAGCGTATGCATAGAGTGAGTAAGACTGCCGCAATGATAACGACAGATGCTGTCACGCCAATAGTGATCTTATCGTGTAAATTCAATGCTAAACCCTTTAGCGCATTCAAAAGCTAAGAGTGTGATTGTTACCTTTAGGCACATACTCTGCAGTGGGGTCCACTGAAACCTCAGTTGGAAAAGCTGGCAGCTTAGTGCCAGAGCCATCAGGCATCATTGACGCCAGCGCTGTTGTTACTGGGGTGCATCCAGCGAAAGGTAGATAGGAAAGGAATGAGGACTCCGCAAGTTTCTCAAAGGCTATTGGATTTGAACGAGAAGGTCTCGGGGTGGATAGTGGCGACGCCGAGGTAAAAGCCAATGTTTTGATTCAACAATCCTGTGCGGAGAGTGACGAGGTGACTCCGAACGCATGGGAGACTAGGTAAGTGACTCGTACGCTGGAGAAAACGATCAGAAGTTCGAATAGGACTCGAAGGGAAAAGACTGTTCCTACTGTACAGCTTGCTGGCGATTATGTGAGCTCCATCGACGTGAAAGGGTCTCCAGTCAATGTGGTGGGCGGGCTAAGGGTCACATGAAGTTCCTCGCAGGATGCTGCTCATGGAGGTCACTTCTAGCATTCTAGCAAGTAGACCGAGCGAAAAACTTATGTAAAGTCGGATTAATGTGTGGTCGGGTGGCGTATGACTGCCAAAGCAGCCCGCTACCCAGAACAATCAAGCTCAATAGCCTAGCAAATTGTCCCCAGCAATTTGACCGTCTGGATTCGGTTGATATTCCCTTGGCAAGGGCCATTGAGGGTATTGACGATCCAGAATGGATCACAGTCCATCATCGAGTACGGCATGGGTCAGTGGCAATTTTCTGGTGACTGTCATTGATTTACGGTGTGCCGATCGAGCTGCAGGCGTGATGTACTCCGCCACTCGGATCGACGTCACCGAGTGGCCTCGCACCACTCAAATCAGAACGAATGTATGCAGGTTTCGGGTCATTCTCCTAGATCAGAGCACAGCGCATGTTTCATAAAGCGAAACGAAAATTCGGATTGGCCGTCCGGACGGGGAGCATCATTGGTAATTCGGATGGCATGGTGGTGACATCTACTTGTTCTCCGAGATGCACGCAGATTCCAGCCTAGTGCACACATATAGCTGACGATAGATAAGGAAGCAGCTCTTGAGAGGTACACAAAGGCCGAAGGTGCTAGGTGATAGGCTGAGAGCAGTGGGTACCCCACACGACACTCAGTGATTGATACAGATTATCAGCGGCAGACGCACGCTTGCATTCGAACCAATGGGGCGCGGAAATTGGCGTCACCAACGGATGTGAAATGGAATCGGTGCTAAAGGCCTCAACTTACCCCGACTTATCTGTCATGATTCTCCGAGTGTTTTGCCCGGAGTCATTACCTCGAAGGTTTCGAGAATGGACCTCTAACAACCTTGATGAGACTAGTACTCCCTCTCAACGGCGCCAGAAGTGAAGCATAGACTGGTAAGTCAGCGTCCAACTCCTCGTTGGCGGCCCGATCGGTTGCCCAATCCTCAAGAGTGAGGTCTTTCAACTTTCGTCGCCCTTGGCCTTCTTTTGCCTTCAGCAGTAGTTTCAGAAAACAATCCCACTGTTCTTGCTGTTTAGGGTATTTGGAGTCACTATGGAATTGAAAGGAATAGTTGCCAATGCGTTGCTCCTTAGACGTCTCGATGACTAGATGCAGGCTCTGAACGCAATGAAGTCGTTGTATCAGGGCGTCTGATTTTGTAACAACTTCTTTGAGACTGTAGTAGGGCGAAATGAGAGACAGCAGGAATGTGTTCTTAGAGTGATAGTAATCAAATGCCTCGTGATAGATTTGACGATTAGTCAAGAAGACACTACGGACTGTTCGACGCGGATCATCGGTTCTGAAGATATTACCCCCAACCAGGTGAGGCAAGCCCGTGCTTCCATCTATCAAAAGATGCGAATAAATCGTGTGACGGATCTCTAGAGGGAGAGCTAAGAAGGTGGGCGGATACCACAAGTATGGCATGGTATTTGAGGAGGAGGGTGTTTAGATCTTTGATACTGGAAGCAAGACAGCCCGCATACGGTGTTTTAAGCATACCAACTGGGCCGTATCTTATGGCTTAGGCAGCAATGACTTCTTCGAGATGATCAATAGGCACAGAGTGAGAAAAGCAATCGTACTGAGCTCGTAGACTCAGATTCAAGGCCACGGCTGTGGATGTGACCAGTCACCGTGAACGACTATCACTTGTCTCCTCGCACTCGAGATGTTTTAAAGTCGGTAAAATGGTGACGATACAGCAGCGTACATTATGTAAGCCGGCCAAATACGACGCCGTCTTTTTACTAACTTAGCTTCAGGACAAGCCTCCCCACCACATTTCCCTCGCAGCCGAGTAGGCCCCGTATCGAAAGTCGAAATTACAGTACATACAAAACGCCGATACTTGACCTGAGTCGTCCATGAGAATGGGCAGAATAGGTGACGGCGATGTCCACGCCGCCTACGTGGAGTTCCGCGCAAAGGAATCTGATAAGGTACCACCATTGCCGTTCACCCATCCTCGACCGCACCCTTTGCCATCGCCCTCCTTGACCAGTATTCAATCTCATCATTATTACAGTGTCTGTCGGCGCAATGTATCTATTGCCAATCTGTCCGAGCGAAAAACACCTCTCGCCAACGCCAGCACTTGCTCGAATGTCCCAACTACCTTGGTGCAATGAAGGAGCATAATCCCGACAATCCTATCTTACACGAATCCATCAATGGCACCCCAACGGTCACACCAGCCAAAGCACCCAAGCTGAAGCGCGATCATGAAACCATGGTCAGCGGCTTCCAGGGTGACACTGCCTCACGCTCATTCCCGATCCCGAAACCTGTCCTCGAGCGCGATTTCCAGATGAGCGTCCAGCTCAACCCCAAGATCTCGGTCGGTCCGGGCATATGGGGTCAACGCAATTGGGTCAGCTACATCTCTGGGCACTGGAATGGGCGATGGGGTAAAGGCACCGTGGTTGTACGTCTGCGCTTCGCTCTCTGCATTCTTGCTAGTCATTGACCCTCCCACTCCCAGAATGGCGGCCAAGACAAACAACTTGTTGCGCCTGACCTCTCCACTCATCTCGAATCCTCGTACCTTCTCCAAACTCACGACCACCCTCCTGCCTTCATCAGCGTCAAAAATGAAGGGTGGCGCGTTGGACCTCGCGAAGTGCTGGAGAAGCTCGAAGACCCTACACAGGCGGATGAAGTGGACCCCAAAACTTACAGCTTCAGACTCTACATCCATATGGAGACTGGTGACACACGGTACTTACATTTGAATACAGGAATGTGGGTGGGCAGTGGCGTCAAGAGAGGCACTGAAAGTGGGTGTACTACAGCGGGCTAAGGAATGACAGCTGACTCTTTCGGTAGTCATTTACGATGCTTATCGAGTCATTTAAATCTTTTCCAAAGACCATTCCGAATTTAGACGACCGCAGTAAAGTTACCACAGCGCTTCTTCGATAGCTTCAATTCTCCCAACGACCCTTCCACATGACGAACCTTATTCCGATCGACATCAATGCGCTGGAGAATTTGTAAACTCTTTGCATAATACCTTTGCAGGTTCCGGTTTCTGAAATGGCCTTGTTGTAAGCCGGCGTCAGCTCAATTGGGGGTTTGTTGATTTCGTTGTATAGGGAATCACAATCCACATTGACTCATATCTAATGCTTAAAGTAAAGTACCACAATTTCACCGGCAAGCCCGTGTGCTTGTACAATTTTCATACACTTTTGTTATGGCTCGCTTAATTGGCATTACATGACCTGTAAACATCTGTTTGACGTGTCCTCAAGTAACAAGTAGCTCGCACGAGCTCCAAGTCATAGCCCTCTCAAATTCTTGCGTCCTGTCTCTTCCTAACGTCTATCGTTCTAACTCAGTGCTATCTCTCCTTTGCTGTGTACACAAGAAGTATGCCATGTCAATATTCCAATTGAGCTACAAGGCCCTTCCTGAAATTCCTTGCTCCGAGGCTCCCTAAGAGCACTCACGGATGTTTCCAATTTCTAAACCTTTGACGGATTCATACTTAAAACCTCTCTGTTCTCAACAAAGCGACATCCTATTGATATCGTATCAATAAAGTGAATATCTGAGCGATCTTCCAAAACTTATCAAAATCAAAGAAGCCTAAATCATTCGAAAAATCCCACCTTGCTACTCGACACGTGATGTCTCAAATGGTTCACAGGGATTCTCCGGTAGGCATGTGCTCATGACCCTGGCCCCCAGGTCTCAAGCCTAGACGGCTTACGAACCAGTCGAAGACACAGAAAGCAGCTGGGAAATCTGTCTGGACTATGACTCACGCGTTGGAGGCTGTCGATTTTCACCCATTCTGCAGTGCACAACTTGTACGAGATCAGAAAAAATCTCCCTATACTTGAGTCGAAGAGCAAGCAAGTTGCATTGAGGTACGATTCATGTCCAGAGTCGATCCATACCTTACTTCGATTGGCCGGGCTACCGACCTCAGGTAGCGCATTCAGATGGTCTCAGGCAAGGCCTTTCACAATAGGAGTATCTAGAGTCATGTCGACTTGTCGGGGCTCTTTCGAGGCACCTACGCCCGTTCAAGCAGCCCGCATGGCTTTGATGAAGACTTTCAGGACCAAGGTTCCCAACTTGATGATTTGAATAGCCGGTGCTATTGTCCCCGGATTCGGAGCAGCCTTTGTGACTAGAGAGGATGTGATGACAGGATTGCAAGGATGTTTGGGGATTTGTTTAACAAGTCACTCAAGATTCATGACAAGCGTTGAAGCAGATTGGAAGTGACGATGAGCATTATTCTGATATCCTATCAGTCAGCGCAGTCATCGATCAAAACCTAGGCCAACAAAGATCGACCTGGTCTGATTTCCCACAAGAAGATTGCACAGGAGCACTGAATGCCTCATGGCACTCATGGGCAAGACATCAGCAGTAGGACGAGGCAGGCCTCTGTGGTAACAGGACTCTGACGATCGAAAGCGAACGATGCTACTTGAGTCGGCAGTGTCGAGGCATCAACAGCCCGAGTGAGCTGAAATTCTGGGTGATACTAGATTGCTCTGATGGGGTCTGATCTGACCATGTGCTAGGATGTTGGTAGTCTGGGAAGCGACATCTGTAGTGAAGGTACACCACTTATAACCATATTCAAGTTCTAGCCAATTTATTGAAAAATCTAATCATTAATGTGTACTTACTAAATTAAATACAGTCTGATCGTCCGAGCTTTAGTCTCACCGTCACAGCCTTGTTGATTGCGATCACAGAGCACTGTCATTTGGGATTACCTTAGCAAGAGTCTTGATGAACGTGCACTTAAGAGGAACGAATTCGCACATAACATGGTTCCATCCCGATACGCGCTCCATTTTGTTTACACATTCGATCTATTTGTTACCACGCCATCATGATGTCGGTCAAATTCATGTCAGTCAAAATGCCCAGCTCCCGCCCTGGAGCAGGACATGTATCATTAATGGTCATGGTTCAGTCGCTTGGAAGCAGGAGTGAGAAGCCGAACTTACAGACGGAAGGGGACAGCCAGTCCAGTAGCTCACTTGATCGGAGGGAAAGCGCATATAAACCACGTGGATCTCAAGAATAGTAACGCAACGGCTGCCAGACCATTCACAAGGCACACTTTTACACAGTGGAAGCAAGTTCTGAAATGTTCCTTAGCTCCTGTCGCTGTTCTGCCCTAATCTGAATATGGTGATGCAAAGAAATCTCCCCGTATATACATTATAAAATTTTCATGACCATAGTCAGTAGTGAAACTGGTAAACTCCCCAATCCTTTCACAAGCCTGGAAGCCCCTATCCGTCAACTCCAAGCATCCAAAGCATCGTGATCATCGTTCACGTTTGCAATTGGGGCAGGTGGTGGCGGTGGTGGTGGCGGTGGCGGTGGCGGTGGCAGTGGTACTAGTGGTGTTATCGGACTGTCATCTATCACAAGTCCGGTTGATCCAGCAGCATCTATTTGTGCTTTGGCATAGTGCATCATCTTGTCTCGTTTATCTCCAGCGGCGTTGATGATGGAGTCGACTATGAAGCAGCGATGTGTTAGTGTTTGGAGGTCTTGGGAGGTGTACTTCAATACTTACGTGAAGAAGGTATGGCAAGAGAGAGCGCTGGAGAGGCGAGGAGGAGGATAGAGCAGAGGAAGGTAGTGAATTGCATTTTGGCGGTAATGTTTTTGTGGTTATGTTTGGACTTGTGTGGGGCGGTGGAGATGGCCTTTGAGAGCGGGGGGAGTGGATTGGATGGAGGAAAGAAACCAGAGGGATGGATGATGCGGATATATATGTCGAAGAAAGAGGTTATGGCCCGATGATTCAATTTGGCATGGAGGGTTGCGAATCTGGTCGAGGACCTGGGTTGGGACGGGACGAAACGAATCTCTGCATGGTCCCTGTGCTCATCATATGCTAGTGTTTCAAAAGTGCGGCGTGTTGAAGTAGATGTATATCGACCGTTCGAAAGTTGAAACACATCAACGGCCGTCCAATTTTGACCAATGCAGAGTATTCTCGGCCTGCCAGAATCCAAAATTGCTGGACCTGGCGTCAATCTAGCAAGTCAAAGCAGACTTTGCGTATTCTCCGAAACTCACGCTTGGTGGCGCACATGGCGAGGATGTTCTTATGCGCTCCCTCCTCATAAGTGCGGCAATGGTCTTTTTGGACCCCAACAATATGTGGCACGTGTCAAGCGTTTCCTGTAAATTCATAGGCACATTCTGCTCACGAAGATCCTGCAAATGGGAGGTACGGAGTTTGGGAGGACGGGAAAAGATCTACAGGCTTCCACAAAGGAAGTATTGCGACTTACTCCTGCATATTGCATACCGGTTCTTCCTTGCATGTCCAGAAAGGATCATGAGCTTTGGCCGAAGGTGGTGTCCCTGCTCATGATCGTATGTATCATTAGTAACCGAGGCTTTAGACCTAGCCATCTGCATTCCCATTCAGAAGCTCCTCAAACCTCGTCTTTGCTAATGTTTGACGATCACGAAGATTTCGTTGAAGTACCGACCTATCGCACTATCATATGGCTAGAACCGAGCATCCCGCCGTTGAGTCTGGGGAGGCAAGGATACAAAGCTGCGGGGGCCGATTGGGTGATCCCTGTTTCTAGAAGGCCTCTAGAAGCTGCAATTGCATGTTGTACAAAACTCAGTGGACGTGCGGCGAGAATTGACAGCATGCCAAGCTTTCAGCTAGGGATTGGCGCGAAATGCTTGGAGCGGCTGTCGCTTACGCTGCTAGCGCCCCGCTAGAGGCTTACGCCTCGTTTCAAAGGAGTGAAGGATCCCTGTTTCACTTCCTGCTTAGATCTCCCTTTACGGAACAAAGGTGGAGATGCCTGCACACCGTCCGTGTGATTGTGATTGTGGCTGCTGAGACGCATTCGGAAACAGACAGGATGAAGAGCAAGTGCTGTTCGGCTTCTCCACCGGGCGGTGAGCGCGCCGAGTACCAAGGAATAGGATGTTGAGACAGGATGATCATGCCATATCGCCATCCCGTCAGCCCGCGAGACTACCGCTCTTGGTCTCAGGCGCTGGCCCCCAATCATCAAGTTCCGTTGGCAGATCTAAAGCTCTATCTGGGACTACGCTGAGTAGCACCTTCAGTAGCTAGAGAAGCGAGACGACGGGACCAATTGTGACAAGCCGTGCCTCAGAAGCACCGTAACGTCGCTAGCGTAAATCTTGTGAGTGATCAAGCAGATGCATGAGCACTTAGATATGCTGTGGGGCTGGATTAGGGCTTGCAACGATAATAGAAAACTTGTCAAGTGGCCACTTACTTCCGGCCCTGACTTTCGTTATTGTCGCTTCATCTGCGAAGCAGCAGCCTGCCTTTTCTCTTCTGTCCTGCAAACCATCACTCAACTCGCTTCAGTAGGTCAACAGGGTCGCAGTCCCGGTGTAAGAATCGCCGTTGCCTTGCGCTGCCGTACCCGCATATCTTCCCATTGGTCGCAAAAAGTCTCGTTCCCGCAGATTCCTATTCTCACATCTCAAGATGGGCGAATCACCAGGAAAGATGTACGCGATGGCAGTCATTCTGACTCTATTGGCCATCACCGCGGTCGGGCTACGCTTTTATGCCCGGTACCTGAAGAAAGCAGGCTATTCATGGGATGAGTATTCAATACTGTTAGCCTTGGTAAACATGCTTGCCTTACAGCCCCGTCTGCACAACTGCTGAGAAACCGCAAGATTTTCACCTTTGCGACTGCAATATGCATGATCATTGGAGCTGCTGATGGCGACTTGGGACGACACACTGCTGTCGACGAGAATGATTGGCCAATCACAACTCACCGGACGACGATTCTCATGCAGGTAACGTCTGAAGTAATAACCAATCAATTACGCTCTATACTGAATACTTTGGTTTAGATAGTCTATGCTACGGGAATAATAACAACGTTGGCTATTGGATTCACAAAGCTAGCAGTCTTACTGTTCTACAAACGGTATATTTAATATTCGTATGCTGCCTCTCTACTCACTGACTGAATCTCCTAGCATATTCCAGGGCACCTTAATCAATGCTGCCGTATGGACCAACATTGCGATTGTGTTTATGTGGACCGTCGGTTTTCTGCTCTCCAATATTTTCCAGTGCTGGCCAATCTCGATAAATTGGGCAACAACTGGTGTCTCGACTTGGGGATCGTGCGTCGACAATGTTAAGATGACCCTTGCTCAACATTACTCGGATATCTTCACTGACTGTAGGTCACATTTTACCTATGTTCCCGGATACTACTTCATTACTGACTTTGAGACAGTGCTAATTCTTGCCCTGCCAATCCCATGTGTAGGTAGATTTTAACGATTCTGCAGCGAAAGACTGACAATGATCCAGATCTGGGCTATGACAATGCCAGCAAAGCATAAGCTTGCTGTAAGCGGAGTTTTCCTCTTGGGTCTATTGTAGGTTCAGCTTTGCTACACCATGACACGTAATATGCTCACAAGCCTTTAGGACTGTTGGTTCTGGTATCGCCAAAGTTGTCATCTTTAACAGAGCCAACTTCCGTACGTATTGAGAATCTTGAAACCCCAGCTTTTGTCACTAATCAAGTAACAACGAATAGTACTGTCCACTACCGCCACAGATCTTTCATACATAACGACTCCTTTGGTCTACTGGCCTATGATCGAATCCGCCCTGGGTATCATCGGTGCCTGTCTGCCATTGCTACGCCCACTTTTCGGGTCAGGCTCAGGCGCAAAGGGTTTGGGACAAGTGCGCAATCTTCGAAGCGTCCGTCTACCATCTTCAGGTGGAATCGAGACTCCAGAATTGAAACCATGGGGCAGTGAGTCGTCATCCTCTGAGGGTAAGAGCGCATCGGAAGTCTCGATCTCGAAGATCGTACCGAGTGCGTTGGAACCCTGGGGAAAGAGAATGGGCGATGACAATGTTTGAGTTTCTGGATGTTTGGGAATTGAACTTCTAGCGATCGGAGTTGATACCAAACGGGAGGCGTTAGGTCGCAAATCTAAAATCTCAATTGTAATCCATCTTGCCAGTTGTCAATCGGTCCTAGTACATGGATTACAAAGTATACCCCCCCACAATACTATAAGGGACTCAATTCAAGAAGACGACTAGTATATTTTGTCGCGTTGCTTCAATTCATCAGGCTAGCATTTCTTACGACTCTAAGATTTTTCTAACATCCCATCGCTATAGGTCTATCAGGAAGCCCGGATTGATTAGCAATTGCAGGATCATCTTCATGGGCCTACGGGTCAGTGAGATCGGACTATTCCAGTAGCAGAGCAGAGCAGAGCATTGCCGAAAAGAACACCTAAATTCATTGCCAAACGCAGCACGTTGATCAAGATGCTTGGTGAGTCTTCATGAATTCTCGATCAGATAGGGCTGGCCAAGATACGAGGTAAAGTCTCATCAATAGCCGATTACCATCAACATGTGCAGGACTTTTTCAACGTGCTTCTTATAATTGCAGTTCATTAAATATATTGGCGATGGCCGGCTCTTTTTGTGTCTTTTTCCCATTGCTTGTATTCGCCTTAGGTAATACTTGCCATCGAGACCGCCCCACGTACCCTCAAACAAGACCAAGACCAAGACGGCTCGCATTGCAGGCTATGGGTTGGAAGAAACCCCGGTGCCGAGAGATTTGTAGTGCTATAGCGCTTTTGTCGATAATATTAATCGTTTACGCCTGTCATTGTTCTTCCCAATCCGAATTATCAAGCAAGAACCGCAGCACACAGTCCTCCTCAACCTCCTTCTCCACGTTTATTGCGGTGCCACAGTCACTGTGTTGACGTCGTTCAATGTCGAGATCCACTCCACCATCATCCACACCAGCAACCCGCTTAGAAAAACACAAGAGATGAGGAGTGTGGCCCGGAGCGAGGGAAATGTCAACCAACAAGCTCTGGCGAATGACCTGGGAAATGACCCAGCCGGGCGAATCTCCGCTTGATCCTCCAGTTGAGGTATATGGTTTACGAACGCCCTCAAATTGGGGCACCGTTGCACGATTTCTGCGATGCTAGCACTCGTTACGGCATCGGTTCTCTTGATGAACTTCCCAAGACCGCGTTGGCCCTCCAGTCTCGAGGAGACGCCGATCGTGAGATGGCGGACATTAGCTGTGAAAATAATGCTACCGAAGACAATGGGGAGGTCGGAGGTCAGAGTACGGAAGCGAAATGTGTTGTGAGTATAGAAAGTGGGCGCGGCTTCGACGTAGAGCTCGCGAGATACCAGAAGGAGTGAGGCGATGTTATGATTTGGTGGGACATAAACGCAACGACCGTTGCAATAAGGCTCCGCAATGGGTGTAGAGGTCATGCCGATAGTGGAGCATCCTTTCCAGTGGACCGAGGAGGCGCTAATGACCGTGTATTCGATAATCTGAAGACGGGTCTCAAGAGGAAGATCCATGAATGGAAACGGCTTTGCTGTAGACTGACTGAGGCAGATGGTAAGTGGTCTGAGTGTGTTTCTAGTGATATCCATCACGGCTGGCGCAGAAAGACGTCCTGTGGCTGGCTCTGATCTGGGTTCTGGAGTGTTGACCGGGACGAGTTTTACCAACTCTATTGCTTCGTTCTTCTGCATAGGGGTAGAATGACAACCTAAGTTGCTCGACATGGCTGTGTCGTTTCGTACTTAAAGATTCTGGAAGACCTTGGTAAAGTAAGTGCTTGCAACACATGCTGTAAGATGCATTCTAGGTAGGAGGTAGTGTCCTTCCTTGTAGAGCAAAAAGGCGCTAGTATGCCTATGGTGTCTCATCTCCGGTGGCCCCGATTGAGTGAAGGCATCGTATTCGCGCTAGGTGGGCAATTGAGCCTACATCTTGTCCTCAAGACATTTCTGCTGAATCGGGACATCATCTTCTAGTCAAATGACTAGATTGGATATGTTTTTACAGCGGTCAAACATACCTCGACTACCATCCAAAAAACTCAATTCCATTCGGTGAGATTTGACGAGAAGGAGGAGGCCAAAGACCTGCAATAGATGACCTTTGAGCACCTGAGCATATCTAGCCTGATGAGCAATGTGTATACCGCAGATACAGAAGATTAGACGTAAGCTTATTTAAGAAGTAATCAGGGATTGAAGCAGACCATGTATTCTGGACAGCACTAGGATAGGATGTCGTCCACACAATGAGATCTATGGCGTCTTTTACTTATTACATATCGTCGGTAAACCTCCAATCCGTTCCTGATCAAATAGAGCGTAATCTTGGGCTGCCAGTGCTACAAAGTACTGATCGATAATATCAAATGATCACTAATCTATAAGTTCTCCTAGCTAATTGACGACTACTTGAAAATTCGCTACTCTAGGGCTATAATTCAATCAAAACACTCTCGCTTTGATGTGCCCTCTTCCCGAGTCTTTATGATCAATCGCATATCGATGGGACAGCTTACAGCAACTCTCTCCACATTCACAGAAGCACTCCCTCCAGTAGTCCTTCCCATAGTTGATAGTCAGCTCTTCAAAGATATCAATGTCCCTCAGAGTCACGACCATGTTACGTATTCTATTGCCGATAACGATTTCTTTAAAGCGCGTAGAAGGCCGGCAAGAGTGATTGATGAATCTCGTCCAATTGCCAAATTTCTTCGCCGAAATCGTGCCGAGATCGTCGTCCGGTTTTCCGTAGGGCGTAAAAATAAAGCCATATACCGGGTCATCGTCGTAGTCGAGAGGCTTGATGAGCCCTACGTATTCGGCGAGCAAATCACCGCGTCGATGTCGCTGAAGGGTCCGTATACCCCGACCTTTATGGCCGAAGTCTCTAATTTCCACAAGAGGATTGCTCACTTCTGGGCACGAGATTGGGTCGCAATGACACATTTTTTCGTTGCCGCATGACCCGCAGGTCCCTTCTCCCCGAATGCGTAATGTTGGATCTGACGGCCAAGCCTTGCCTTTCGGCCAATGCCTTGGCTTCATCGCTTCGTAGTACTCCGGTTTGTATATGTTACTGTTGATGTCGATCTGAGTGTAACCCTCAAACGTTGGATGTCTTACCAGTTCCATACTTTCCGCCACAACATACCCATGTACAGAGCCTGGCTTTGTTCTAAGAATTCGGCCCTGAATCCTCCGCATGTTCAATTGCATTGCAGAGGGCACATTGTTGGTTATACGCTGCACCGAGTACTGGGTCTTGAGACCCCTGACTTTGGCGAAGACTTCAAGACTCACTGCGTTTTGCTTGAGACATGCGGTAAACAGATCCCATGAGTTTGGGTATAGTGTGAGAGCGGCGTTTCGGAAGATCGTTGAATGGGAAAGGATGATGAGCAGCAGCCAGCTGTCGTCGGCGACGAATGAGGCGTAGCGCCTGCAGAGTAGAGCGTCGGATGACGTACTTTCACTCACGGTACAGCCGTGCAATGTTGAATAGTCTCGAAAGTCCCGAGCAATCGTCTTTACGATATCGCTTGAAGGAGGATCCATGGGCGAAGATATGAATGCTACTGCAGCTCCTAGAGAGAATGTCAGTCTTGTCACCCATGAAGATGATAGAAGAAGGTCAACTACGCTTACCGATCACACTCAACTGAGCAAATAGCCTTCGTGTCAACTTGGCATTTACCTGTGGAAGTCCGCTGAATTCATAAGACATGAGGCGCGTGTGTTCATCAATGTCCCGAAAGACAAACTCTACCAGCCGCTCTAGATATCTTGGGTGGCGCTTGGAAAGGTCGAAATCCTTGTTGCTATCCGAGCACCGGCGTTTTCGCGAAAAGTTAGAGGTGTCTAACATTGACCCTGAGGCATCCCCTCCTTCGCTATCAGCTCTCTTGGACGAATATGACTCTGCGTCAAACAGCATTCCGGGAGACAGCCGCGCGTCATCCCTTCTTCGAAACTCCAGTCCTGAGTCTAAAGACATTGTCCGGTTCAAACGCCCCGGGGCCCAACGACTGATGATGTGCCTGTTAAGGATGGTCGTCATGTTGAGACCTAGTTGAAAGCAGCAAGCATAGGCTGACTACGAGGGGCCAAAATTCGCACTATTCGGAGAAGAGAAACGGAAGGTAGAGAGCAGTAGAAATGTTTACCCACAGCTTCTACGGAATTCACGCGACTCTCGCACACAATGCATGAGAGCCTTTGTGAAGTACATAACGAAACAAAATTCATCAAACAAAAAAGAATTCGGTTTGTAGGCCAAACGGGAGGAGGATAAAGGCTCTCGACTTCGAATCATCTTTAAGTCTCAATACCTTTGAGCACAACAACGACATAGTACAATGCTGCTGTTGTAGACGAGAGGAAACCGCCGTGACATCATAAGGTGACTATTAACGAACAAGAAAGTGTCGAGGACGAAATGGGTCGTGGGGAGCAAGGTGTGCTCTGGGCCATCTATTGTAAACAAAGTCAGCTGCTCTTCGCGCCTTCGAGTGGTGCATCCGTTGCAGTAGCCTGCAGCATCACGAGGCCACATCGATCAATGGTAGTCGAGCGGTCATGCCACGATCCACAATATGTAGGCAAATAAAGGAAAGGTCGTGAGACGTGAATAAAATTTTGAGCTTGTCGATTTGAGTAGAATAGTTCTAGATATTGCCGGAGTTTAGCCAGGAACTCCGAGGCATGACGATCAAAAGCGGAGTCGTTCACGTAAGGTATTCTTCAGCTCCCCACCCGACGGCTACATTCATAATGATCAATTGACTTGTGCTGAGCTTTGCAGCCGGCGCTTCGTGATGTCCACTTCGCTGAGGACAGTCAATCGAATCGCAACCCACCAGCTGCGGCATAAACCCTCCGCCCGATTTTTAGGAGATGGGAGACCAATTCTAAAGCCGAAATATTTCTCTCGTTCGTCGTCACTGAGCTCCTTGTCTCGCAGAAGCTTCTCAGCAATGTCTTCTCTCAAGTCCAACGCTCCGGTAACGGTAGGTGTTAGAGAATTTGATCCGGAGATCAAGGACATGGCGAGCTACATCCACAATTATAAGATTGACTCGGACCTTGCGGTACGAAAGTCCTAGGCAATCAACTAATGAAACATTTGTTTGACATCCTGCTTAGTTCGAAACAGCCCGCTACGTATTTCTCGATACTATCGGTTGTGGCCTCGAAGCTCTGCGCTTCAAAGAATGCACCAAGCTCCTCGGCCCGATCGTGGAAGGCACCATTGTCCCCAATGGCACTCGTGTACCCGGCACGCCATACGTCCTTGATCCTGTCAATGGTGCATTCAATATCGGCGCAATGATTCGATGGCTGGATTATAACGATTGCTGGTTAGCGGCAGAGTGGGGCCACCCTTCAGATAACCTGGGAGGCATACTGGCGGTGGCAGATTGGATTTCGAGAACGAATCGTGCTGGGGGCCATGTGGGGACCGGGACGATTGTCAAGATCAAAGATGTACTAGAGGCTATGATCAAAGCACACGAGATACAGGGCTGTCTAGCATTGGAGAACTCATACAACAAGGTCGGGCTGGACCATGTAGTTTTGGTCAAGGTCGCTACGGCAGCGGTAGTTTCAAAGATGCTTGGTTTGCCAGAAAGGCAGACGGCGGACGCGATATCACAGGCTTGGGTCGATGGGCAAAGTCTGCGGACGTACAGACATTCGCCAAACACTATGTCGAGAAAATCTTGGGCAGCGGGTGATGCATGTCAACGAGCTGTGAACTTGGTGCTAAGAGTGCAAAGAGGCGAGCATGGTGTCCCCACTGTCCTTTCTGCCCCTGTCTGGGGCTTCTATGATGTCCTGTTCAAGGGCAAGAAATTTGAATTCCAAAGGCCGTACGGTAGCTACGTGATGGAGAACATTCTTTTCAAAGTCTCTTACCCGGGTATGCCTCCCACCATCGTTGTCTAAGTCTTCACCACTGAAATTCATTAGCCGAATTCCATTCCCAAACCGCCATCGAAGCCGCCAAAAAGATTAACGCAACCCTCCAGAAACAAGGAAAAAGTGCCGAAGACATCAAGTCGATTGTCATCCGCACCCACGAAGCCTGTATCCGCATCATCGACAAACAACACAAACCTATGGACAATTTCGCCGACCGTGACCACTGCATCCAGTACATGGTAGCCACCATGCTCGTCTTCAACCGCCTCCATGCAACTGACTACACCGATGGCTCGGAAGCCGCTACATCCGCACTCGTCGAGAGAATACGAACGAATACCAGCTGTAAAGAGGACGAGGAATTCACACGCGCGTACCATAATCCAAACATGCGTACCATCCCGAACGCATTGACCGTCACGCTGAATGATGGGTCGGTGTTAGAAGAAGAGGTCGTGGAGGCACCGTTGGGGCATAAGTTGAGGAGGACGGAGGCAAAGCCTGAGATTTTGGAGAAATTTGAGAGGCATCTGGGCCCGCATTTTGGAAAGGAGAAGGTGAAGGAGTTGGTGGAGTTGGGGCAGAATAAAGAGAGGTTGGAGAACATGGGTGTGGATGAATTTATGGACAAATATGTCAAGGAGAAAATGGAGTGGTAGACGCGTGATAAAAAGTGCAGAAATCGAAATGATTGTAAAAGCTGCTTACCAATCTTACATGGTTCAAAGTTACCTTTGGCAACGTTGCTCACTGCTTCCAGCTTGCTGAATCTGGCAAGAACGCATGAGTCTCGAGATGAGTACTTATCCCAAGGATGTCGATTAACGGGGTCACAAGGAGTCGGCGTGTTTAGCATGAATCCTTAGTTTTTCTTCGAATATCGGACCTCTTGAGGCTGACTGAAGGCGATCACGTGACAGCGGGTGATTGTTTCTGAATGGTTTTGCCCACATCACTTGTCAACATCAAATATTTTGCCGTACCATTCTTTCATCACTTCGATTTTTTTGGTCCAGGAAGCGTGAGCCAGCCGTACTTTTTTAGCTGCCAGATCTATATTTCTAGGCATGTCTTCCGCTGATCGAAAAATTCAACCGCCTCCTCAACTGCGTCCTTTGCCCAAATCATCAGTCCCATATTATTCGTCGTATTTAGGACAAGTATCGCCTTCAGTATGTATTCACGGGCCGTCTCCAGGTATGGAGGACACCTCTGGAACGAAATCGCAAGACGAGCAAATAGATTCCTCATCGAATTCAGCCCCAAAGCTCATAATACTTCTGACATGGATGTCTGCGCGCCTGGTTCATGTCGAAAAATACATTGAAGGCTATCGACGCCTCTATCCAACATCCCATATCATTCTCATCCGAAGCGCTGTTCCTGATCTGCTTTATCGACCAACCCGAACTCAATATCGTTGGCTCACACCTGCAATCAACGTAATCCTCACAACCTGCAGCACCGCCGATAATAGACGTCCAGAGATTCTTCTCCATATTTTCTCCAACGGCGGATGTCACAATACTCTCAATCTCATCCGTCATTTCCAAGAGGCGACCTCCCTTCCATTCCCGTCTCATGTCAAAATTCTCGATTCTTGCCCCGGCCGTGGCACCCTCAAAGAATCGATAAATTCAGTATCTGCCTCCCTCCCGCGACCACCACTGGTCCGAATAGCCCTCTCCGTGTTTTTATATCTACTCATGTGTGTGTATTGGCTAAGCTTTGCCCCCTTCGGTATCCCCGACCCAATCGAGCGTATTCGCCAAGCCTTGAATGACGAGGTCTTGATGAAGGCCGAAATTAGGAGAGGCTATGTTTATAGCACTAGAGACACCATGGTCAATTGGCGCGATGTGGAGGCGCATGCCGTGGATGCGAAAAGGAGAGGGTATGCTGTGAGAAAGGAAAAGTTTGGTGCCAGTGAGCATTGTGCTCATGTGAGAATTGGTGGTGGGGAGAGGTATTGGGCTGTCGTGGATAGCTTTTGGCAAGGAATAGAGAAGTTATCTGAGGAGTAGCAAGCCTTATTGAAAGCAAGCAGGAGGTTCCGATTGTTTCTGCAAAACGTAACTAAGAAGAAGACTGTCGTCGCTCGATTATCTATTAGTGTGTACTAAATTCCACTGCCAGACCCACCATCGTCCACCAAAGAGGACGCCAAAACAACAAGTGACAACCCTAATTTCTTTCAAGTCTCACCACCCTCACCACGAAAACGTCATCAACCCCGGATTCAAAGCAATTGGCAACAACAAATGACTTCCCGTGACCGTCGCCATCGGCAAGATAGCCACAAAATCCTTGATATGCCAATCCCACGGCACAATTGTGTTCGGCGCGACGCTCAAGAATATCATGCCAGCAATGCCGACCAGTGCGAAGAAAATGGAGAATTTGAAGCGTTTGGCGATCTTGGGGACTTCGAGGAAGAAATTGCTGGCTTCGATTTCTTTGGCTGTTGCGCCCCAGGTCATATTGTAGGAGAACATGTGGGAGAGCAGGGCGGCACTGATGTGAAGGGAGAGGCCACCGAGGAAGATGCAGAGCAGGAGGGTCCACCTGAAGTTGAGGAGGACTGGGTTGGACGTTAGACTGATGCCCAGCCGAGAAGACGGTTAGAAGGAGTTGTGAGCATACCATTTCCAAAAAAACCCTTCCTCTTCACCGGTTTGCCCTCTTCATCAAAATGATCTTCATCTCGATACCGCATAGCGGCCAATCCGATATTACCTAGACCGTTGAACACAACGACAATCGAGAACCACACTTTCCAGCTATCGATGTAGTACTTGTCAAGGTACCCATTGTACCATCCTATAGCGAAGTAATTCGCCGTCGTCATGATCCACGCCGCGCCAATGGCATAGTATGTGCCAATATATGAGATGATGGTGATCTTGGACGTGAGGCGGATATTGGAGAATAGAAAGCGGCGGAATAAGGGAGTGAAAGGACCTCGGATGGGCCAATAGATTATTGGATGGAAAAGAAGCTCGTTGCAACCGTAGGCATACTTTTCCCATCGCGCCAACTCGTCATACACGGTTAGTGAGACCCCTTCTTTGAAGCCATCGCCCGCCCAAGCGGCGAGACGAATGATATAGCCGTGGCACTGCAGTCGCAAACTCATGTCAAAGTCCTCACTAACCATGTTCTCAGCCCAGAATTTCTCATAGCCGTCCTCATCATTATAGGTGATCTGTTGGATGGCCTCCCAGCGGAGCAAGGCGTTATGACCGACGAACGGGGCGACATCTCCGTTCGAAACCGTGTAGCGAATCGCACTGTAAATAAGGTTCGTAAAGAATGTGATACCGTTCTCGAAGTAAGTGTGGGAGATCTGCATGACGCCGGAGGAAAATTGCAAGATGCCGACCTCGGGAGACTGCTCCATTTCAGACGCGGCATCGAGGAGGCAATCAGTGGGGACACGGGTATCGCTGTCGACTGGAGAAAT
>JAABUH010001613.1_pt1 | contig 24288 bp, 37 predicted proteins | sample 5559121 | NCBI WGS metagenome assembly JAABUH01 (sample SAMN10711871, study PRJNA513364) | rock metagenome | isolation source: Antarctica rocks | place: Antarctica: Victoria Land, Battleship Promontory nord | collected 2015-12-28
CACCGACCGCTCACCTCACCCCCGCCGCCCAGTGCGTGCTGTCTGCTCGCCTATGGACGCGCAGCGTCCTGTGCGCAGCCTGGCGAGGAAGCAGCACTGCCGCCTGCCAAGCGCCACAAGACTCTGCTGAACGCACTCCACAGCAAAGCGCTCCAAGCAGATGGGTGGCGCTTCAACAGCCAGCGCTTTAGCCGCTGCTGCAAAGGTGCGCACCTGACACCGGAACTGTGACGTGTGCCTATCGCAGCAGCTCCGTGCAGGAGGCCGAGGCAGCGAACAGTGGCTCGTCATTCTGCAGCCACTGACCAGTGACCACACTCACACTCCCAACGGAGCGTAGGAGGAGCAGTTTTCAGTATGGAGCCTTGGGCACTAGCTAGCAAGCTCTTGTGGCTGACCGCGATTCTTGTGGCTGGCAGCCCAATGCACACTGCCCGCAAGCTGTACAGCAAGGCTGTAAACCTTCACAAGTCTCAATCTAATTGTCCGCTGTGTGCTGTGCAATTGCCCTGTGTGTGCACTCTATTTCGCACACTCGAAGCCGCCGTCTTGCCACGCAAGGTCTTCAAACACCAGGGTATGGATGCTCTGACACGGAGCATGCATCGCAGCAGCCAGCATGCACGCTTCCGGTACGCGTGCATGGCAGTGACGCCACCAGTAATATAAAAATCCCCAAATCACACACAGCCAAGGCATAAATCCAGGCTTGCATGGCACACCTTTGTCCACAAACACAGCATGCAGAGCCCTCTGTTCCTAGGCCCGCACGCACATGCAAGCAAGAATGTGAGCCGCATGCGCTAGGCCAGCAGCATGAAGCTCCATGGTGCCCACTTCTCCCAAAGCAGAGGATTGCCGCAGCCGGAAAAGAATACCGCAGGCCAAGCTTTGCTGTACTTGTGCCAAGCAGTGCTGGCAGCGCAACGCCGCTGCAACTCTACTGGGCAGCAGGATCGCCGTGCGAGTGCGCGTCGCGCGCGGCCTCGGCACGCACCCGCGCAGCCTGGCAGCGCGGCCGGCCGCTGCATGCGGAGCCACCAGCCGGACACTGGCCGCACCTTACTTTGGCAGCAGGGGCTCCCGCACGCCCGCGCGCCCCGCGCGCGGCGCCTGCTGCGGCTTGGGCGGCTTGGGCAGCGCGGCGAGCACGGCGGCCATTCGCTCGTGCATGTCCAGCAGCTCGTCGCTCAGCGTCTGGCACAAGAACTGGAACGAGTACCACCGAACCTGCCCCACATGCGGCCCGGCGTCAGCGCGGCATGTAGCGCCAGCGCAGCGTGTAGCGTTAGCGCGGCATGTAGCCCGGCGTCAGCTTGAGCAGGCAGCGCGCTGCATGTGCCATGGCGCCAGATTGCCGCAGCGCAGCAGCCTCAACATTGTCATGCATGGCTTCTGGAGCCTGGCCGATCGGGGTTCCAGTACGAGCAGCCCGCAGGTTGACGGACTGCAACCCATAACCTACAGCTACATGCGACATGCTCGCGCAGCACCAGTATCATCTACTGTAAGCCCTGCGCAGCGGCTTGCCCCGCCGTGAAGTGACAGAACAATGCAAGGATATCACAGCTTTCCATGCCACCTGCCCTGATGATGCAGGGCGCAGGCGAAGCCTACCATGCGCTTGGCAACGTCGCCCCCACTCCGCACACTCAGCAAGCAGCACTTCGCGCATATTCTGTGCTGCAGCCCTGCACGGCAGGCGCCGCCCTGACCCCTACCCTTGACCTTAACCCTAACCCGCACAGCCTGGCGCGCAGCCAGCGCGCCTTGGAGATGTAGCCCTGCGCGGTCGGCGGGAAGGCGTCCAGGTTGCGCGTGTCCCCCCGGCCGCTCAGCACGCGCGTCAGCGGCCCCGCCTGCTCGGCGGCGCGCTGCTCCCGCGCGCCCGCCGCGCGCGGCGCCGCATCCGGCCGCTCCAGGCGCGCCTCCGCGGCTGCCTCGGGCCCATCCGCGCCCTAGCCGCGCAACACCCGGGATGTGTGCTGGCACTTCCAGATCTTCGCTGTATGGCACGCCCGCCGCAGCGCAGAGCGCCCTGTGCAGGGGCAGCGCCGCGGCTGTGCAGGCGTGGTGCTCGCATGGGCATTTTGGAGGCTCAGACGAGCCCTCGAGCACATGGCAGCTGCACGCCCCGCATGCCTGCACAGCCGCCTCGCACGACCACATGCTGGTGTCGCGAGCGCGAGCGCGCGCGCACATGCGGCGGCGCCAGCTGCGGCGGGTTGTCGGGAGGCGTCGCGCTGACGGGGCCCTCCAGGTAGTCCGCGCCGCAGCCGAAGCCCAGCACGCGCACCGACAGCGCGCGCTCCGCCATATCGCGCGCCGCCGCCGGCGCCGGCCGCAACGGGCTCCCGCCTGCAGGGCGCGCACGGCGCTCGGCCCAAGCGGCCCGGCTGCTGGGGATGCCTGGCTGCCCGGCGGCGGCTGCGTGCTTATCAGGATAGTCTGGGTAGCAGGCCATTTTGCCGCTGCTGCAAGCAACTGCGGCGCAACAATTGGCTTCGGGCACGTACTTGCTCCCCCTGTGGAGCCTGTTTGCGGCGCATGGAGCTTGTGCCCGGCGATGCCGTGAGCTTGCTGGGCCGTTGAACCCGCGCGCGTGGCGCACCCGCGGTCGAAGAGCTCGACGGCGAGACCACCCGCGCGACGATGGCGGCGCCCGCGCCCGGCGACGCCCCCGCCGGGCCGCCCCCGGCCTCCCCGCCCTGCCGCCCCCTGGCCTCCAGCACGGCGCTGGCCGCCTGCTCCAGCGACACGCGCGCCGGGGCGCGCTCGGGGCCCTCGTGCAGGGTCGCCAGCGGCGCACTCCCCGTCGCCCCGCCCTCGCCGCGCCCCGCGGCGGCGGCCTCCGCTCCGCCGCCCTCCTCGTGCAGCGTGCCCAGGCAGGGCTCCTCGTCCGCGGGCGAGCGCAGCAGCGACGGCGTCAGCAGCGCCAGCGCGCCGACGGAAGGGTGGCGCGAGGGCGGGGCGGCGACCGGGGCCGTGTAGCCGCCGCCATGCGCGGGGCGCGCCGGGCCCGGGCCTGGCGCGCCCTCGTGCGCGACGGCGGCGGCCGCCGCGGCCGCGCTGCGGCGCTGCAGGTGCGCCACGATCGCGCGGCGCTGCTGGTCGGAGATGCGGATGAGCTCGTCCACCACCTGCCCAGCTGTAAGGTCGGTGCACCCTACCCTATGCATGGAGGCTTACTCTCCGCCAACGCCCTCAAGGCGATGCGCGGAGTCGACTCGCTGCCGGTCCACGACTGTGCAGGCAAGTGCGCCGGATAGGCTTCGGGTTGGGCATCCCACCCCCTGGGCCCGTACTCGGGAGCAGGCAGGGTACAAGCGGGCGGGCGCGGGCGGCGGGCTACCTCAATGAAGCTGTGCAGGTTGGCGGCGCAGGGCGTGGGCCGCCGCGGGAATGCATCCGCCATGTCCTGCAGGCTCGCCTGCGAGAAGACCTGCGCCACCGGTCTCGTGCTTGCCGGTGCCGCCCAAGCCTGCAACCCCTCCAACCCCTAACCCTAAACCTGCAGCTGCCAAGGAGCTCCCCATCTTCCTCGGCGACCGCGCGCGACAGGCAAGGCAGGCCAGGCGCGCGCCCGGGCACCGCGCCCCGGGCCCTCGCGCCGGCGCTCGCGCCGGCCGCGCTGCCAGGCGTGCACCGGAGAGCTGGCCGCCTCTGCTCGCCGCGGCGCCGGCGCGGCGGCGCGCGGCGCACGGCGGGCGGGGCGGGCGGTGGCCGCACCTGGAGGTCTGCCAGCAGGTTGGGCGGGTAGCGGTGGATGAGCACGTTGAGCACCTCATCCTCAAAGCCCTGCGCAGGGTTCCCCCGCGGTCTGAGGCACGGCCCGCTCGACCGGCGCCGCCGCCGGCGCGCACGCACCAGAGCATGGCCTGCTCAGGCAACGCCGGATGGCACCGTCGCCCAAAACACGCGCACACCGCTGATGGCGCGCGGGCAGGGCGCCCTAACCCTAGCCCGCACCTCCTGGAAGGTGACGTGCACGGCCCAGAGCACGCGCGCGACCTTGCGGATGGACGTGGCCAGCGCGTGCATCTCGCGCTGCGGCAGCCGCCAGGTGCTGTCCCGCCGCAGGCACAGGCCCGGGATGAAGGGCAGGAAGCACCAGCGCCTGCGTGCGGCGCGCCCCGCTCGGGCGCGCCCCCGCCCGCCTCACCCAATGGCAAGGGGCGGCCCGCAGGCACGGGCTCGGCGGGCCTGGATCAGCGGCGGGTCGCTGCACACGCATGGCTCAAGTCCGCGCGCGGGGGAGGCCATTGCTTGGCATGCGCGTGGGGCGCAGGGCAGCCGGCCAATCGCGCAGTGCGGGGCGGAGACCAGGGCCGCCAGCCTGGCGCGCGGAGCGCGGCGGCGACCGCCGCGTCGGCGCGGGCCGCAGCCGGGGCCCGCGCACCCGCGCAGCGTGCGGAAGTAGACCTCGCTCGCGCTGATGCCGATGAACTCGTCCGCCTTCACCAGCTTGCCGTAGACGTCCATGAGCACCTGCGCGCGGCCCCCGCCGGTGGGCCTCGTCCGCCCTGCGCCTGGCTGGCGCCTGCCGTTAAGCCCGCCCCCGCGCCAGGCCGGATCGCACGACCGCGGGCGCGCATGCGCTCTCAGCACGACCGCACCAGCCGCGCCGCACAACACGCGGATCCCGACGAGATGCCGGCAGGCAGATCCTGGGTCGCGGGCCTGGCGCGAGGCCGGGCGGCTGCTGCGCTTTGGGCCTGCTGCGCTCGGCCGCGGCGTGCGCTGCGGCGCTGGCCGCGGGTGTGCCAAGCTGTGGCCGAACGGCCGACAGGCCGGGCACGCGCTGTGCACATGCATGCCCTGGCAGGCGTGAGCGCGCAGACCTCTGGGCGTTAGGGCGTAGATTAGGGTAGAGTAGGATGGAGTGGCGGCAGTAGCGTAGGTAGGAACGGAACCCTGATGGCTTCAACCCCCGCCGGGCGCGCCTTCTCGCACTCGGCCTCGCGGCTGTCGCGCTCGCTGCGCGCGCGCTCGACAGAGCCGTTGGCCGCGGCGCCGCCACCGGCAGAGAGCCGCCGGCCGCCCCAGCCCAGGTGCGGCGAGCTCGGCGCGCTCTGCTTGGAGCGGCTGCCGGGCGCTCCCGCGGACGCGCCCTTCGCCCCCTCGCCAGGCCGCGGCGCGGCCGGCCGCGCGCCCGCCGCGCCGGCATGCCGGGATGCAGGGCTTAGGTCAGGGCTTGCGCCGTTGGGCGCGCCGCGCGGCGGTGCCTTTGCCGCCGCAGCGGCGCCGCCCGCGGACGCGGCGTCGGTCGTGCCCCAAGCCAGCCTGGACAGCTGCACCAGGCCGTCCAGGCTCGCCTGCACGCTGTCCACGGCCTGCGCCGCTGCAGCCTCTGAGCTCGGGAAGCGTGGCGGCAGGTGGAGGCTCTTTGGTCAAGACCTGACATGTGCGCAGTGCGTCTGACTCGGTGCAGCCCAGATCACTGCCCTCTCACCAGCATGAGCGCGCCCTGCGCACGGCAGCCCCTGGCAAGCCCTGACGCGCTGCAAAGCGCTCCGCCGAGGGCCCTCATACCAACACGGCAAGGTGCACGCGCAATGGCAGCCGACAGTAGCAGGTGTGACCCAACAGCGTCCAAACCCACCAATACGCCAACCCATCAACACGCACGGCTGCGAGTGAGCCGAGGCGCGCGCCGACATGGACGCGCTCTTGGGGAAGATGATGCAGGACAGCAGCAGCGAGGCCATGACGCCGATCACAATGCCCGTCGCGCGCGTCAGCGCCACCATGCCGGCGTCTGCGCCCGCGCGCAGCAGCCGCCGGTGGGCTGCCCGCGCGCCGAGCTGGCATGCGGTGGGCATGCCGCGCAGGCCGGGGCCGGTCCGGCCGATGCGCCTGGTCAGGCAGTTGCAGACAACATGCTCTGCAGACGACCCGGAGCATCTTCCACGTCCGCACGAAGTATATTTCTTCTCGGTGGCTGCACTGCGTATCTCCTAAGCCATTACCGAGTATTCTCTGATGCCTGCACCCAGTGCATCTTTACGGCTGCACCTCCAGGCATGCACAACATGCGTGCAACGCTGTAATAGGCAGCATCGTGTCAGCATGCTGTCACCGCACACAAGGCTTGAACTCAAGGCAGCGCAGGCAGGCGTAGTGCTCAGAGGCGGGCCACACCGCTTGCGTGGTCAGACCCCAGGACCACCAGGATGAAGGTCAGCACAAACAGCTTGGCGGAGTAGTCCAGGTTCAGGTAGTAGCCTGCCGCGTGGGTGCCCCGGCGGGCGCTTAGAAGGTGTGGGTGCTCAGACCTGGAGCCCAAAAGGGAGTCTGCAGCCTGGAGGGGGAATTTCAGAGCGCAAAGCTGCATGTGCGCCCACACAGCGCGCCCACCCAGGCACTCGCAGGTGAGCACGCTCATGCTCGCCCTGCATTTGATGACGGCTGCATACTCAGTACGGACAGGCAGGCCACACAGCTCGGCGTCTGACGCGCGCCGCAGCCAGGGGCCTGTGCAGGGCGTGGCAGCGCGGCGCGCACCCGCCACCACGCCGAAGAAGCCGACCACCATGGCGGCCACCGCTGCGCGCGACAGGCGCTGCGTCAGCACAGGGTAGGGTGGGGCATCCCGCACGCATCCCGCAGCGGCAGGTCCTTGGGTGCGGAACTGGCCATGCGTCCAGCTTGCATGGCAGGGCTGTCTCGCGCATGCTCAGCCTCAACGCTCCGCCAGCTTCAGGCCGATGCAATGGTCAACAATGTCCTCGACACGTTCATTGAGTGTCGGTTGCGAGTGGGCTGCGCCACAGAGGAGGGTGCTAGTCATCAAAACATGCAGAGGCACAAGGGGTGCCTAGATGCAAGCCAGGCAGGGAGCCCGGGCGTGCGGAGGCCGCCGCGCACTGGTGAACATGCAAAGGTACAGAGGCGCCGGGATGCAAGCCAGGCAGGGAGCCCGGGCGTGCGGCGGCCACCGCGCACTGGCGAACATGCAAAGGTGCAACGGCGCTGGGATGCAAGCCAGGCAGGGACCCCGGGCGCGCGGCGCCCGCCGCGCACTGGTGAACGCCGTGTCGGTCGCGCTGAGGAAGGGCCCCAGCATGTCGCCCAGCTGCACCACGCCCAGGCCGATGAGCCCGCCCACCACGGTGCCCAGCGTGCGCTCCACCGACACCTGCGGCGCCGCGCAGGGCGCGTCGCAGCACGGGTGAGCTCATGCCGACGCTGATACCGAGTGTGCTGACACCGCTGACCATGTCATCTGGATGAGCCCGTGCCTGCGAGGGAGGCGCCCTGGGAGCACCAGCCCCCAGCGAGGAGCCTGCAACAGCTCGGTCCCAGGTCCAGAAGCGCGCTTTTAAGGTGCGGCTGGCCAGTGTCCGGCTGACTGGGATGTGCAGAGCGGCCGCAAATCATGTGTATGTAAATACACACCAAGCACACACGCTCAACCACCTGGCAGAGCACACGTGTGCTGCAGGTGTAGGCATGCAGCTAGCGCCATGCTGGTGGCTTTGACGCTCTCAGCGCACTCGACACTGTGCAAGCGGTGACATGCTTGGATGGCACGGCAGCCGAGCGGGCTCTCGTTCAAGCAAAGCAGTCCTGCAACGGCACCAGGTGTACAAAGCCTGGCCGGCTGGTACCACCATGACATTACCAAGAGTTTTTCTCCCGCGCTCGCTTCCCAACCTGTGCAGAGGCGCGCCTGTGTGACCTTGCCGAGGACAGGGCTGCCCACGACAACGATCGTGATGGCCGCCCACTTGGCGCCTTGCAGCCACTGCTTGGCGTACTGCTCCTTGACACCTGCCGAAGACGCACAGCACCAGCACCATGGGGCAAGCAAAGAAGGCTTGCAAAGCGTTGCACCAAGTGGATAAGCAAACGAGTCATACGCGTAGTGCACACTTGGTGTACGTAGACCAAACAGGTAATTGAAAGCAGTGCTTGCATGCATAGAAAGGTACAGGGCTAGGAGGTGGTCACCGTGCAGCAGCAGGTACCCAACAAAGACCGCAGTGCCCACGCCAATAGCCTGGCGCAGCCCCCGCCTGAAGTGGTCTGGCACTTTGTATCGCTTCATCCGAGCGTTGCCGCGCCCGAGCCCCTGCGCTCAGCAGCGTCTTTGCCACTCACAAAAGCACAAAAAGACCGAATAGCAGTGCCAAAAACAAGAGCATGAACGGAATGAAAAATGTTGTCCACGCCGGTAAACAGAAGCAGTGCTTGCTGTTCCACTTACGCAGAGCTCCGTGAGCGAACCTGTGTGTTGCCTGTCACTGTGTTGCCTGAGGTCCTACTGCCCCAGCCGTCTCACTTGCTGCGCATGAGTTTGGTTTCGCACAACATGCCACACGCCTGACTTTCGCGAGTGCGCTCCGGTCCTCTTTATCTCGCACAGGACCCACCAGATACCAAGCGCTGCTTCCCCCGTCTGCGAGCCCACCTCAGACACCGGGATCCGCATTAGCCCGACCAAGCTTTGGTGCTTAAGCACAGTACAAGCCGACCCAGGGGCCGACCCAAGCACTGATGTGTGTCACATGTGTCAGCGCACAGGATACTAGTGGCAGAGCAGGCCTGTGGCAGTGCTGTAAAAAGGAGGCGTTTGTGCTGCCATGGCTCGGGCTCATGGCCCGCGGCAGGGCCTGCACTGGCTGTGAGCACAACAGGCATGGTGTCTGCCCGTGTTGGGATACCTGGCGTGCACGCTCACCACGCGCGGGGCCTTGCGGCGCGGCGCGGCCCGCCCCCGTGCCGCGCCCAGGGCTTGGCCGATGGCAGCACAGGCGGCAGGGGAGCGGCCGCCCGGGCGGCGCGCCCCAGCGAGGGCGTCACAGTCAGCAGGCGAGTGGAGGCGCACGCCAGCGCGCTGTCGTCGGCAGACGCGTCGCTGGACGCCGGCGACGCCGCCGGGCGGCCGCGCTTCCTGCCGTGGTGCCGCTCCGCGCAGGCGGAGACGCGCGCGCTCAACTATGCGCTCAACGGCAGCGCGCTGGCTCTCGTGCTGGTCGCCTCGGCCACCGAGCTCGCGGAGCTCGTCCGCGGCGACTTCTTCAGCGCGCACGCCGGCTTGGAAGCCATGCGCGGGTTCCTGAACCAGGGGTGGGAGGTGTACGCGCATGCCGTGGACTCGCACCCCGTGTCCACAAAGGCACGTACCTCGCCGTTTGAAGTTGCCCTGTCTTCTAAGTTGCCCCTGTCGCGTGTGGTCGGCACGTCTGCACATTGCTGGGTCAGCGCCTGACCTGGACTCGCCTGGTGCGTGCAATTGTATGACATCAAAAGCTTGCCAGGTGAGACGTCCCTCGTCACCTGTTTCTCTGGGCAAGCGTCGCACAGAGACCTGCTGTCCAGGGCAGCGCCTCACTGTGCCGTCGTGGGCGCGCAGGCATGCATAAGCGGCGTCGTGTATGGCCTGGGCGACCTCACAGCGCAGACCTATGAGCAGCGCTCGCTGCGGGACTTTGACGCCGCGCGCATAGCGCGCTCTGCGCTGTGTGGTCTGCTCGCGCATGGGCCGCTGTCGCACTTGTATTATGAGAAGCTGGACCGCTTCTTCATCCTGTCCCCGGTGAGAAACACCCCGTTGCGCTTTGGCTCGTGTCACGCAGCAAGGAACGTGACGTGCAAACTTGATGTCTGCGCACCGCTGGCGCTGCTGGTCAGACACGCCGGCCGGAGTGCACTTGTCTGTCTGCAGCACAGTCAAAATTTGCCAAACACTTGCTTTAGCACTTGATGCAGGTTGCAACAGGGGTAGAGTCAATACGTGCTCTGTGCCGCGCAGTACTTTGACGGTGGGGACGCCTGGTACACGCCGCTGTTCAAGATAGTGGTGGACCAGAGCGCGTGGTCTGTCGCATGGAACTCACTGTACTACGTCCTGCTTGGTGAACCTCGCGCTTGCCATCAAGTCGATGCAGATGCTCCTCATGGCCTTCATGGAAAAAATAAATCGACGCATGTTTGTATGCGCAAGAGACTTCGATGTGTGCTTGCGCTCTGCTACAAATTATAGTTATATAAGTCGGCATGTCGCGTTCTTTTTGCTGTATGTGAGCGAGCAGCCACCTTAGCGCAGCTCCAGGAGCGTAGTCACACGCTCAGCGCATGCCGCAGGCTTGATGAAGCTGGAATCGCCGGCGATCATTTATAGCACCGTGCGAGCCTCGTGGTGGAGCGTGCTCAAGGCAGGCTGGCGCCTTTGGCCGATGGCGCACCTGGTCACATACACGCTTATTCCGCGCGCGCACCGGTGCGTGCCTAGAAGCAGCGTATTGTGCATATGTATTGTTGAGTGTCGTGCTGCCTGTTCGATTTTTTGAGCAAATAACATCGTGCGTGACATAGCGACCATTTGTCCAGTCTTCATCTAAAAAGCAACCCTGTTGTTTTGCAAGTTTGCTGGGACGGAATGGCGCCGTCCATGCATGACGGGCCACGTCATAGTTTGCGGTCAGGTTGCGGGCGTAGTTTGCGGACCAGCTGGTTATTCGGTTTGTTGTCATGCAGCAAGGTCCTGCTGCCTGCGAGGCGGCCCTGAGCGTTTTGTTTGCAAACGCAAGCCTGTCTGCGTCATAGTGGTGTCTGTATACTGTCTGAAAGAGCGTCTCGTGGTGCTGCAGCGTGCTCTGGGTGGACACGGTGGAGCTGGCGTGGGTGACGATCCTGGCGCACTACGGCCACCAGCAGCGTGAGCGCGCGGCCGCGCTGGCTGCCCTGGCAGCCGGCACCGAGCTGCGGGCGCCCACCCAGGCGCGGCATCCGCGCATGCGCGTTTGCGGCCGCTGTTGTGCTGCGCTGGAGTGATGCACAGAGGCCGCCCGTGTCCGGCTTGCGGGCCTGCATGAGCAGGACGCGGCGCGCATGCCGGCGCGCTTGCCGTGTGTTTCAGCTGCATGGCAGGGCGCGCGGCGTGCCGGTCACCGGCGCACAGGTGACGCGTGCCTGTTGGGGAACCTGGCGTGTGTGACAGCTTACACGATGCGCTCGCGCCAGCATCTCAGCCAACAGCGTACAGTCAGGCATGTGTGGTGCTTGCGGAAGAGGCTGGCTGCGCGGGCGCCCCGCTGACGGCCGTCTCTGTCAAAGTATCACAGGACTGCGCAGCGCAGACTGTGTATGAGAAAGATCTTGGTATCTGCGCGCAGGTCGCCTGCGCGCTGCCGGGCGCTTCCTTCACGGAGGAGATCCTGCGCAGCATGGACGGCGCGGAGACCGAGCTGGTGTTTAGCTCGGCCGACGGCGACGTCGTGCGCCGCCGGCCCGCGGACGTGTACGCCGAGGCGGCGGCCGCCGCCGCGGCCAGCGCCGGCGGCGCCGAGGCGGCCATGCGCGCTGGGCGCACGTCGGCCGCGCGCGACGTCTAGCTTGGCCGCCCTGGATGTCTCGATCGACAGGAGGGTTTGCAGCTCTGGCCCACCCAGAATTGATTACTACGTACGTTGTGTGCGCCCCAAGCCGCTGCGTAGGAGTAGATTTTGTGCGCTGCACAGCACAGGGCGGGCATGGGTTGGGCGGGTCGTGGCAGACCCTGGGCAGGTCGTGACTGAGTGGGTACCAGAGAGCGCTGTGAACTGAGAGGGGACTTGCAGAGAGCAGCATCTCGCCCCCATTTAGTCAGCCATAGAGATCAGGTGAGCTGGAGATGGATGTCGTGCGCGGGCGTGGGCTCCAGTTATGCAGCGTAGGGGTTTGGGAGACAGCATCGTGTGCCGAGATGTGTAATTCTTTTGAATGTCGCTGGCGCAATAGTTTTTATCAGATGGTATGCGTGGGCCCCTGTCCACCATCCAAGGTTGACGTTTGAAGTGTTGCATGAGGTTTCGCAAGTGGGTAGCGCTGACTGACGCACTGACTGTACGCAAACAAATTTTGAACAGTGTGGTGTTCTTCTTGCGACGTAGCTAACGTTGCTGTTGTCATGTTCGTGGTGGCCATTGGCTGCAAGAGCTTCATCATTTCTCGTGTAGCCCTGGTGCTTGAACCACCGCACTGCTGCCTCTTGGCTGGTTTCAGGACTCGTTCGTGTTGGCTGTCGTGATGGTTTTCGAGGCTTGAAGGTCAGGGTTGGCCCTTGATGTAAGCACATGAGCAAGGTGCAAGAGTAGCACCTTCACCGTTTCTTCTTTGCACTTATCTTGGCTTTCTTCCTGGCCAATGCAGCTAGCCTTGCAGCCTCGGCCGCAGCTGCCGCTGCTTCAGCCTCAGCCTGCATGCCAGGGACACCACTATGCTCACACATTCAGCACAGTCGAATGAGGCGTGCAGAGCGCACAGATGCTGCATGCGCGTCGTTAACCTGGTAGTGTGCAGACTCTGTGGCTATGCAGTGTCGGCCGGCGGCTGCAGCATTGGCCCGCAAGCCCTCGCGATTTTGTGAGGCGAGCAGCCCCGCCGTATGCTGTGCCATATGCTGGGCACATGTGTTGCATGCCGCTCGTCGCTATTCGCATGCATGCCTGCAGCCTGTCTGGTTATCGCACACTCGCATGCGGTTCCGGCAATGCGAACCTGCAGCCGCTGCTCCTCGGCGGCGCGCTCGGCGGCGCCCGCCGCCTCCAGCCGCGCGCGCTCCGCCGCCTCAGCAGCGTCCTGCGCGGCATCCTCCGCATCACGCCGCCACGCCGCTGCGGCCGCAGCTGCCAGGGCCTCCTCTGCCCTGTCATGCGCGTACACAATAGGCGCGAGCACGGAATGCTTGGCGGCCCCTTGCTTTCACCCGGCAGGCACGATGCACGGGTGGACGCATCGCATGCAGACATCTTTGCCACTGCTTCGGCTATTGCTACTGGCAGCACGTTGTCACCAGTTAGACAGGTGTCTGGGTCGTGCCGCACCTGGCGACAGCCGCGGCCGCCGCGGCCTGCGTCGCTGCGGCCGCCGCGGCCGCCTCAGCCGCGAGCGCCTCGGCGAGACGCGCACGCGCGGGCGCGCCTGCCGCGGCCACGTCCCGCAGCGCGGGCGCGCAGGCGGGCTGCGCCATCTGCAGCGGCGTGGTGCCAAACCTGTTGCGGCCGTCCTGCGCAGCATGCGCGCAGCCAGGCGGTGACAACCGCTCCACAGGGCGTGGTGCTGGACTCGCTGCGGCTGTCCTGTGGGCTGCTGCTCCCTTGCGGGGTGTGCACGCGCCCAGGCGATGTGACAGCCGCAGCGTACAGACATGCACAGTCAGCACATCTCCATCATGAACTGTGCGCCAACTTTGTGAGAAGCTGCGGTGCTGGGTGTTGCGCGCAGCGCAGCGGCCACGATGAACAGCACATGCACTGCGCAGGCGCGGACAACATTATCATTACTATGTTGTCCACAAAGTGGTGTCCATTGCAGTGGCCATCATCATAGGCCGTTATCCACCTTTCACACAGCACAGAGCGATCACAATAAGTTCCATCTGTGTGCAGAGGCGGAGCAGTGAGGGTACCAGGGAGGCGCCGTGACTCAGCAGGCAGCGCGTGACGTCAACGTGCCCGCCCGCCGCCGCCCAGTGCAGCGGACCATTACCCAGCTCGCCCGCCGCTTCCTGGTGCATCAAGCGGCCCCGCGCTTCACCCCCAGACAGTGCGGCCTGGCAGCACGTACGCTGCTGAAGCTCCAAAGCTCGTGGTATCAAGACACGCGCGTGAGGCCAGCAACCTGGAAAAACAATCAGACAGACCAGCAGCCTTCCACATGTGATCGTGGGGACTTTACAAGTTGGCAAACACGCACAGGCTCAGCCCGTCCTCCCACGTTGGCAGCCATGGGGCGAGCGAGCGTACCAGGTCGGCGCCCGCCGCTACCAGGGCCGCGACCGTCGGGAGGTCGCCGGCCTGCGCGGCGAGCCCCAGCGCGGTCTCGCCGCTGCCGGGAGCGCGCGCAGCCACGTCCGCGCCTGCCCGCAGCGAGAGCGCCACTCCGGTGCTGTCACCCTGCCTGGCCGCCAGCAGCCTGCGCCGCTGAGCACCGGCGCTCTCAGCTCATCACCTCCTTTTGCCCGCACCGCTATGCTGTCATAAGCTGGCGAGAGGCGTGCAGTGAGCTGCAGGACACTGCTGCGGCACATGGCCTGAACCTCGAACGGGTGCGCGTACAGTGGCGTGGGGCTGCTGTAACCTTGCTGCTCGTCGGCGTGCATCCCCCCTTGCACTGCAGTCGCGCAGGCCGTTTTAGGCGGCGATGGTCTGTAAAGAGCTTGTGGGTAGGCAAGAAGTGCTTGTGGCTCCGTGCCTGTGTGTGCTGCCTGTCACGCTGCCCACTTGCAGCATATCCTTGCCTGTCCTGGCAAGCTGACCTTGTGGCTACCGCTGCTGGCGAACCAGCTGGCTCCCGGCCAGCTGCGCCTTCGATTTGAATATAGGGTCAGCATATTGCTTCCCGCGGCCGCCCGCCTCGGTGAGGAGCAACTCCACACATGCGGCCGCCGACTCGGCACATGGCTCATCATGATGACGCATAGCGGGCCCGACTGACAGCAGTGGTAATGGGCGCTGGCCTGTGAGCAGGGAGTGCAGCTGTGGGCAAGGCAAGCCGGGGAGCCGGCAGGTCGCGCAGGCGGGCGAGGCCCGACACAGTGCGCAGCGACGCGGCCGCAGCCAAAGAGCGGAGAGGGCAGCTATGCATGGGGCAGCTAGCGGTGAGCAGGGTGAGCTGGTTCATGCCATCAGGCGGTGGCAGGACCCGGCCACCCCATGTGAGGGTCCTTGGGACCCCAGTACATCTCATCCAGCACAGGGGATTCCTTGTCAGAGACTTGCAATCCACCGGGCTCGGAAGCGGTACATTGACTGAGCCAGAGCATGCCAGGGGGCACGGCTGCTCCGCTCCTGCATGCTGCGGGTGAGCAAGTCCAGGCCAACAACACTGGGAGCAGGCAGGCCAGTCACGGGCCGGGCAGCAATGGTGCTCCTCTGTAAGGCGGCAGGCCACGGAAGAGGCAGAGCCTGGGGGTGATGCTGTGAGCAGCGGGTGGTTCTTCACAGGCCATTACAGGCCTTACAGGCCGAGCGCCTCCATGAGCTACCTAGAGCGTCAGGCCGTGGAGGGCGAGGCCAGTGCGGCACCCGGATGCTGCGCGTCCAGAGTGGTTGTTGTTGGGCGGGTGCCAGCATGCGGGGGCGCTACGTACCACGCTAGTAGACTGAGGGGGCGGCATGCATGCGTGCTGCACTACAGCAGGCAGGCCCTAGTGCGTGCAAAATGAATTCTGATAGCTAAGAATTGGCCCGTCGTACCCCAATAAAAAGAAAAAGTGCTGTCGGTGATCGCCACTTTCGCTAGGACACCGGCCCCACCTAAGCTAATGGGCGCCCACGCATGTGGCCCGGCAGCATGTGCTGCAGGAGCACCTGTGAGCATCTCTTTTACACTGGCCCCATCCAGTCAGTGTAGTGCTGCGCGTAGACGCCGGCCGTGTCGTCCTTCTCCAGCGCGGCGTCCATCGGGAGGAACATGACTTCATAGGGCAGCACGGTCACGCCGTTGAGCGCATAGTTGCCAACGGGGTCCTGCTGCATGTTGCACCTGGAGTTGCCGGGATGCCTCCAGTCGACGCCCTGGTACCTGCGCGCGCCACACTCGCCACTTTAGCACCGGAGGCACTACGCCAAGCCCCACGCTTGTGACTGCCAGCTCAGTCGCAGCGTCAGAGGGCCGAGGACAGGTGCGGGAGCAAGCTGCAGCGCAGCCTTTTGCCTGCAGCGCGGACTTGTGCTTTGGCCCGGACCTGCTCAGGAAGCAGTCCAGGTTGAAGCCTGCGGCGAGGATGGCTGCGGACGCGCCCAGCTCTGCGTGGAACTCGACTGCATCCCTGTCGTCCCAGCACCTCATGACGTCCTCCTTGTCCAGCAAGATGTCCAACGCGACCTGGCCCGCAGCGCGCCGCCCGCTTGCGCCCGCAGCCCTTCAAGGCTACCGCGGCTGGAATTAAGCCCCCAAGTGCTCCCCTGGCACCTGGGAGCCCGCTCCCGCCTGTCTGCGTGGCGGCAGAGGCAGCAGGGTGGTGAGCACGGGTGCACCTTCTCGATGGCAAGGACGTCGAGCGGTATGTGCGGAACCTTGCGCCTGGCGCCGCGGTACACCTTGGCTGAACAGCTCAGCGTCGGGCCGACCATGCGCACGTCATGCCGCAGTCGCCGTGTGACCAGAGCGTGCCACGGCTGCTTGCCCTGCCGGCCCAGCACCCTGACTGGGTCGGGCACGGCGCCGGATCCGGCGTGCCGCTGCCTGAATCGCATGCGCGGGGAGGCAGCGGGAGCGCGCCACCGCCGCGCCGCACCTGCGCGTACGGCGGCAGGAACGGGCCGCGCACGCGGCTGTTGACCAGAACAAAGTGGGAGTACAGGCTGGGCTGCAGCCTATTTTGCAAGAGCCAGCCCAGGTTGCCGAGCGGGTGGCATGGCGTCTCCGCCTCCACCACCCGCACGTTGTCGCTAGGCAGATCTCGCAGGCCCGTCGCCACCTGCGCCCCAACTGCTCAGCTGCGCGCAATCCGACAGGGGGTATATGCCTGCTCGCCGCGGGATCGCGCCTTGCTGTTGGCGGCGTGCATAAACAGAAAGTGCGCCTTTGTGTCGTTCGGCTGCACGCCGTGCCTTAGAAAATACTCAAGGTTCAGGGCTGACTCCGCGGTGTCATCGATAATGCTGTACAGGACCAGCGTCTTACCGCTCGCCGCAGCTGCCGCATCTGCCGGCCGAGCGAGGAGCGCTAGGCTTGCCAGGCACCACGCTGAGAGGCTTTGCCTCCGCATGTCGCCCCGAGGGGCTGCCTTTGTGAGCTAGCATTGCATGCCCGGGCAGGAGTGATTTTGAATGGCATAACCCCTATCCCTAGTAACATGAGGCGGGCCAAGTGGGCCAGAGGTGCAGGTGCGCATGTTCCAGCACAGCAGCGTATTGCGCCATTGGCGCTCACCTAGGTACCACTCAGCTGCTGTTGCTGTATAGCCAGCATGATGACAACTACTGGCAGCTCTTGATGCGTGCATGTCGGGGAAGGTGCGGCAAAAGGTGAGGCGGACATGCCGGCCGTATGCCAGCCGTCTGAACATATCACCCACTTCTAACAGTATTCATTCGAAGATGCTCGGCACAAGTTAAAACAGTAAAAAAACAGTTTTGCAGATGTGCGGCCGTCACTCATCACAACCACTTTCAGCAGGCCTCCACCTTTCCTCCACATCAACATCTCCTTCTCCTTCTCATTTTCCTTCTTAATATCAAGAACACATGTCTCATGCATGCTGCACAGATCACTAATATGCAGCTAATCACCCATGAATGTGCAATCATTGTGTGATGTAGTGGGAGGGTGCCTCAGCAAGCATTAACTCCTCAGGACCCCGCAGGTGAATGAAACACGATTGCCCAAACCTGTCTGCTAATTGACATGCATGTGTTCCTGCGACAGGCACCTGCCACACAACACCCAGCAAGCTCATACATGAACCCAGCAAGCTCATGCAAGCCAAGAAAATTGAACCACACGACCCACGCCTACCAGACCCACGCCTACCTAGCGATTCGCGCAAATTTCTGGATTGTTCGTGTGCCAGCTATCACATCGTTCCACGGAATGTTGCAACCTGCACCCACTGCTGGCCCCCGCCTACTTCTTCGCAGACATGTGCATGTCGGTGGCGCGCACGATCGTTGCGGCACACGCCGGCCGCTCGCCCATGCGCTTGGTATACGCGGCAACCGCCGGCCAGTCCGCCAGGTCCACCTGTGCCGGGGCAATGCTCCATTCGCCTGACGTGACGCACAGGGCGCGCCCTGCACATGGCTTCAGGGAGCACGCGCGTGCACCAAGCGATCGTACCTGCCTGTCAGGCAGCAGAAGACCGGATGCGCACAGCCCTCTGAGAGCGCCCACTTCTCTGGCATTCAGGCGCGCCGCGCTGCAGCGCCGCGCGCGGCAGGCGGGGCCCGGGGGGCGGCACCTGGGGCATGAAGACTCTGAAGAAGAGCAGGTGCGAGGCCAGGGCCACGTCCGCGGCGCTGACGGCCTCGCCGACGAGGAAGGTGCGGCCGGTCAGCTTGCCGTCCAGCACCTTGAGCATCGCCTCCATCGGCGCGCCCTGCTTGTCCTTGTTGAACACCACCTCGGCCTGCGTGGGGTTCAAAGTTAGATGTGAGGGCGCGACGCGGGCGTTGCTGCCGCGCCCCGCGGCGCGCGAGCGCGGGCGCTGACAGGGGCTGGGGACAGGTGCGGCGCCGGCGGGTTTGCAGGGCGCTGCGACTGCGCCCGGGCGGGCAGCAGCGAGAAATGAGGCTGACCAGGCAGGCGCGGCGTCCCGCCTCTGTCCCACCTTGTCGGACAATCCCGGCCCTGAACAGCAGGCTTGCAAACACTGGTGCACTTTGGTCGTCACCCTCTGCAAGCAACTTTGTCGGCAGACACGAGTACAGGTTGACGGCTGCTGGCCAGGAAGGAAGGCTGCTCACCAGCGATGTGTAGGCAAAGAATACCCAGTTGGCAACCATCGCCCGGTCCTCGAGCGTCTGCACCTTCTTGTCATACTTCTCCATGATGTACTGCAGGATTGCGCCGCTCTCCGTCTGCACGAGTGCCACATCGCTTCATTACACACCTTCCAAGAGGGAATGAATGAATGACTGAATTACAACCGTGTATCAGCCAAAACTGGCCGCTGACGGGCGCAGCCCTGAACAGGGAAGAGGCGGGGGGAGACTGCCATGAGCAAAGGAGCGCGAGTCAGATATGACTACGCGTGACACGCTGACCAAACGGGCTCCAGGACGAGCAGCGCACCAGCGTAAGGTTGCCGTCTTGCAGGGCGGGCACCTTGCCGTAGGGGTTGATCTGCGCAACCGTTCTAATACGTTTGGTGCGACACGCCACCATATCAACATCAACAAGCTGACCACAACAGGCCACCACTAGGTACACCTGCACCTTGTTGCACCTGCAAAATGCAAGTATTGTGTTTGTACGGCACGACAGCGCAAGCAAGCAGTGACCCACCTTGAGGTAAGCCTCTGCCTTATGCTCCTGCTTTGACAGGTCGAAATTCACAGTCTCATACTTCACGCCCAACTCCTGCAGATACCTGCCGCGCAGCTGCATGACTTAAGCTGACCGGCTCTACCACCGCTAGCCTGTCCGTCGCAGCTGGACAGAACCTCCACCAAGTCATAGCCTGAGTGCAGCTGCCGCAGCGTGCACACCAGTCGACAAATGCGCCGCGAGACTTCTCATTGGTGTACAGCCGCAACTGGGTGCCCGCCATTTGGTGTAACGTGAGTGTGGTTGTGTGGTGGCTTTGACACTTGGCTCGAGCTTCTCACTGAGCTCGCTAGCTGTGAGTCTTTTGGTGCAAGATTGCCTCAAGTAAGCATGTGCAATCATTGTGCACTGTTTGGACAGGGAATACGACGCAATTTTTCCGAAGTGAAATTCATAGTCCAGCGCTTACATGACATGCAAATTGCACTCACTGCTGGCCCCCGCCTACTTCTTCGCCTCCATGTGCATGTCGGTGGCGCGCGCGATCGTTGCGGCGCACGCGGGCCGCTCGCTCATGCGCTTGGTATATGCGGCGACCGCCGGCCAGTCCGCCAGGTCCACCTGTGCAGGGGCCATGCTCGGCCACTAGAGCAGTGCTCGACGTGACATGCATGGTGCGCCCTGCACACAGCTTCAGGGAGCATGCGCACACACCAAGCAATGAAACTTTCGGCTGCAGCTGCCTGAAGGCATATGCAGTAGAGCGCCCATATACCTGGCCCAGGTAAATGGCCAGTGGCATGCAGGCGCCGCGCGCTGCAGCGGCGCGCGCGGCAGGCGGGGGCCGGGCTGCCGCACCTGGGGCACGAAGACCCTGAAGAAGAGTAGGTGCGAGGCCAGGGCCACGTCCGCGGCGCTGACGGCCTCGCCGACGAGGAAGGTGCGGCCGGCCAGCTTGCCGTCGAGCACCCTGAGCATCGCCTCCATCGGCGCGCCCTGCTTGTCCTTGATGAACAACACTTCCGCCTGCCCAGGGACGCGCCACGCACGTTGGTTGCCACGCCTTGCGGCGCGCAGGCGCGGGCACTGACAGGGGCCGGAGACAGGTGCGGCGCCCGCGGGCTTGCAGGGCGCGGCGACTGCGCCGGTGCACCCGGGTGGGCGGCAACGGCAGGTGAGGGTGACCAGGCATGCGAGGCGACGAGGGCAGCGGCACGCCGCTCTCTCATAACTTTGGGCAACCCCACCCTTAGTAGCACGCTTGCAGACACTGTTGTCTGCAGTGCGCAACTTTGTCATCAGGCGCGACTGCGGCTTGACAGCTGCAGGCCGAGATGGGGGCTGCTCACCAGCGACGTGTAGGCAAAGAACACCCAGTTGGCGACCATCGCCCGGTCCTCGAGCGTATGCACCTTCTTGTCATACTTCTCCATGAGATACTGCAGCATCGCGCCGCTCTCTGTCTGCGCGCGTCCCGCACTGCCTCCATCGAAGCCATCAAGAAGCGGATGCAGTGGAGGGAGACTGCCTTGAGGACAGGCGAGTCAGACACGACTAAGCTTCGCGTGACTGAACGGGCGACAGGACGAGCGGCGCACCAGTGTAAGGTTGCCATCTTGCAGAGCGGGCACCTTGCCAAAGGGGTTGACCTGCGCAACTAATCGTTCTTTATGTCTGCTGCCAAAGGCACAGTGCCTTTATATCAAGCTCGACAAGCTGAACACAACAGGCAGCAACAGGTGCAACATGCAAGCATTGTGTTCCTGATGGTGAACGGAGCAAGCAAGCAGTCACCCACCTCGAGGTAGGTCTCCGCCTTATGCTCCTGCTTGGACAAGTCGAGACGTACAGTCTCAAACTTCAGGCCTAGCTCCTGGAGATACCTGCGCGGCATGGTGCATGACTTGAGCTGACCGCCCGGATGTAACCACCGCTAGCCTGTCGGAGCAGCTGGACAGAACCTCCACCAGGTCCAAGCCTGTGTGCAGTTGGCGCGGCGTGCACACCAGTCCACCAATGCGCCGCGACTTTTCTCGCTGGTGTACAGCCGCAGCTGGGAGCCTGCCATCTGCTGTGCCGTATGGTTGTGCGGTGTATTTGGTGCTCAGCTCGAGCTCCTCGCTGACCTCGCTACTGTAAAGTTACTGGTACAACCATTCTCCCATTACGTAAATCCGCAAAAGCACGTTATTATATTTTCTGGCTGCTTGAAGACTTGCTCTAATAATTTGCTGGCTGACCGCTACTGGCCTTTGCCGAAGAGACCAGCAAAAAGCTGGCAGAGCTTCACTTACCTGTGGTCGCATGCACCCTCCCCTGCACGTGCACAAGCACCAGCACTGCAAAGTGGTGCGCTGGCTGTGCTAAGGGGGCTGTGCATGATACGGACCCGAACGTCCACGTTCGTGCTGGCCTGACGCTGGTAGCAAGACGCGCAGGTCATCGAGGCCCTGCTACGTTGCCACGCCGACCACGCCGTAGCAAAGTTCTGGGGCGTCTGCAACGAGCAGAAGTGGGCGCTGGACGCGTGCCTGCGCGAGGAGAAGGCCATCAACCGGTGTGCTCTTGAGTGCAGCATGTCCTCTGTGTTTCTTACCACGTGTCTGTTCTGACAGAAGCGCAAGTCACACACTTGCGCGCAAGCGCCCTTGCTCGCCTCCCAGTCCGCAGCCCAGCCGGGCGTGCCCTGCGGCGCGCAGCGCGCGAAACTTTGCAAAGGCCAAGCGCGAGCAGGAGAGCCTGCGCGCCAAGCTCGCGGCGGCGCGGGCGCCGGAGGCCGGCGCGCCCGCCGCGCAAGAGGCGCGCTGAGAGCCTGACAGCCTGCCGCACCGACCTGCCGCCGCTCTTGGCCGGCACCGGCTTGCCGCAGCGGCGTCCGCTGATGGCGGAGGTGCACCCGGCCAGCGCAGCGCTGGCGGACGCAGGCGAGCTCCTGGCTGCTGGGTGGCGCAGCAGCCCTTGCTTGTGTATTGACTGAGCGTCCGCACCCCTCCTGCCTCCTGTCCCCCGGCCTCGGCAGCGCAAAATGTGCCGGGACTGCAGGCCCAGAAGTCCTGTCCTGCTTGTAGCCGGCGGCCGCGCTGCAGGTCCTGCAACACTGCTTTGGGCGCAGGTGTCAGTGCGGGGTGCCCACGCGTTGCTGCAGAGCCCTGCCGCGGCGCCGAGGCGCCTGCGCGCGAACCAGCCAGCGGGCCTGGACGCCTCGGCGAGGGGGAGACCATAGGGCCGCTCAATGGAGACACCCGTGAGGCGCCCAGTGCACCGCCTGTGTCTGGACAAGCGCCACCCAGGCGAGCAGACCGCCCAGGGGCACTTTACACACCGCCGCCACGTCCTGAGTGATCGTGGCAGTGGGAGTGGCAGACAGGCACCATGCCCTATCGACCCCTGCTGCGCCTTGGCATACCAGCCAAGCTCAACCCTCGCTGTCAACTAGGCCGCCAGGCGCACCAAGTGAAAGCAGCTTCAGGGGGCGGCCGAACGGGCTCACGCGCTTTCTGGCACACCAACGACGCGCGTCCCATGTCCGCCATCGCATCGCAGGCGACCGCGCGTGCTGCTGGGCGTGAGCGGCAGCGTGGCGGCGATCAAGACGGTGGAGGTCGCGCGCCTGCTGGCGGCCTGGGCGGACGTGCGGGTGGTGACCACCGAGGTGGGCCGGCGCTTCATTGATGGGCAGCTCCCGCCGTCTGTTGGCCTATACGGTGCGAGCCTTGCGCGTCCTGCGCCAGGGCAGGGCAGGCATGTTAGAAGGCTGGCTGCATGCGCTCGAGGTGTGTCCAGGCCTTGCCGCTCGGTGCGGCTGTGGTCGGAGTAGTATCGCGTAGACCTAATGCGGCAAGTCACCAGGGGCGCTCCATCGTATCAGCTGGCAAGCTGCGCATGCATGCAGCGCTGCTACGCGCGCACGGAGCCGCCTGGCGGGCAGGCAGCGCGGCGGAGCCACGGAGAACGAGCCGCTCATGCGGCCGCGCTGACTGCGCGGCGCCTGGCAGGCGACGAGGCGGAGTGGCGCGCGTGGCAGCGCGTGGGCGACGAGGTGCTGCACATCGAGCTGCGGCGGTGGGCGGACGCGCTCGTGCTCGCGCCGCTCTCTGCCAACACGCTGGCCAAGGCCGCGCACGGCCTGGCCGACAACCTGCTCACCTGCGTGGCGCGCCGCGGCCTTGCCCCTGGTCTTAGGGTTGTGGTAGGGTTGGGTTGGGTCCCGTGCTCGCGCCGCTCTCCGCCAACACGCTGGCCAAGGTCGCGCACGGCCTGGCCAATAGCCTGCTCACCTGCGTGGCGCGCCGCGTCTCCGCCCCTGGGTCTTAGGTTGAGAGTAGGGTTTGAACCCGCCACCGCCGCAGCGTGGCTGTCATACCCGCTCCCGGCTGGTGGCGCTGGGACCGCCAGCGCGCGTGCCGGCTTTCCCGCTGCATGCATCAGCCTCACGCCAAGCGCATGCGCTGCCCGAGCCGTTTGCAAGGAGGGTGGCGACCCGGCGCGCGCGAGGTAAAATGACACCGCGCTGGCGCAGGTGCGCGCGTGGGACTGGGCCAAGCCGCTGCTGGTGGCGCCGGCGATGAACACGTGCATGTGGGACAGCCCGTTCACGGCGCGGCAGCTGGACGTGCTGCGCTCGCTCGGCGCGCACGTCATCGCGCCGGTGCGCCGCATGCACGGCTGCGGGACATGCGGTCGCACCTCGATGCGATGCGTAGCCGGGGTGCTGTCTTGGCTGCGCACGGCCCTTCGGTGCAGCAGCCGTCATGCTGCATGATGACAGACCCCATGGTAGGGTTTGGCACGCCTGCTGCAATACGCTTAGCTCTTGTGCGGGGCGGGCCGCGCAGGTGAGCAAGGCGCTGGCGTGTGGGGATGTCGGCCTGGGGGCCATGGCGGCGCCGCAGACCATCGACAGTGCTGCGCGCGGCGCGCTCGCGGGGTGATGCGGGAGACCGCCCCACCAGGCGGGTGGGTGGGTGATCTCGCAGGAGCCAGCTGCGTTTGCATCATCCTGTTGGCTGAGGGCCCGTCACATCACAGATACGTGCAGCATGCGGACGGGGTGCGCATGCGCGCTCACTCTGCTTGCATGCATCTGCCTGAACTGTTGAATTACAAAAGAACTTGCATAAAGGTAGAGTACGCTAGCTCAGCTGTAATGTTACATGCGTACCACTCCGCTCATGATTGCGCATCGCCTCAGCTCAGCACGCTTGCAAATCAAGGCGAACGTTCACGCGCTGCGCTCGGTGGCATACAGGCAGCACAGGCTCATCGCGCAGCGATGCTTGGCAAGACATCTAGCTCTGTCCTGAGACATGGCGCAAAGCGCCTCAGCAAGTCCACCGCTTCACTTGATGCAGCGCGAAAACGCTTCAGCAT
>JAABUH010001614.1_pt1 | contig 24276 bp, 42 predicted proteins | sample 5559121 | NCBI WGS metagenome assembly JAABUH01 (sample SAMN10711871, study PRJNA513364) | rock metagenome | isolation source: Antarctica rocks | place: Antarctica: Victoria Land, Battleship Promontory nord | collected 2015-12-28
CAGAAGCGGCTGCAGCTTCCTGAGGACTTTGTGCTGGTGTTAGACTTTGAAGGCAGTGATCTGACTGAGAAGCCAGATGACCCCATCACCAAGGTTTGATGTGTGACAGACGTTTGAAAAAAGTATGCATCACCTGCAATATCCAAAACAATTTGGTGTGTTTGCAGCTTCAGTCAGGCAGCATCAATCAAGTGCAGCTTTCCAAGGTGAGACGCAGTATTGTTGTGCAGGCACTCTGGCTATAGCTACAGGACCCGGCATGCACTTGCAAACATTGTGTACATGCAGATGGTAGATGCACTACAGCATGCTGGCTCTGACAAGCGCATACAGGGCGTGGTGGGTTGCATTGGTGATGCTCAGAAGCATGGTGGACTGGCTCAAGTCCAGGAATTGCGTAACGCAGTATTGGGCTTCAGGTCTGCTGTGTTGGTCTACATCCATAAAGTTTGACATGCATCCAGCAAGATCAGAACATGCATTCCTACTCTCACCCACACTAATTAACACACACAGGCATGCATGTGAAGGTCACACCTGTGATTAGCCAGTTGCAAGTTCTTTGCCGCCGTTGGCACACCTGACCGAATCGCCACCTTGACCATACTGCAATTGTTCAAGCCAGCCAGCAGCATGATCTGTGCCTGAAGGCCCATACAAATACAATCTATTCAATGCACTGCAGTGTCATCTTGCAGGAAATTGAAGCAGGATGCTGTTCCCACAGTTGCATACTCAGACTCGTTTGGGGAGGGCGGCGGCAGTGGAACCCTGGGCTACTACCTTGCTTCAGCTTTTGACCAGATCTATGTTCAGGAAACAGGCCTTGTCAGCTTCACAGGTATGCTGAATGCCCCACATCACCTGTTACTGTACTGATTGCACACAAGCGGCATTTCCTGCCTAGCTTGTGACTAGCCTTGTATGACCTTCCAAAATTGTAAGCTTTGATTTGGCGTCCTATGCTGCTGTCCTGTTGTCTGATCTGCCAGCAGACGCAGTCATGGGTGAGCCTGCTAGGCTGCAATTGCTGTGTTGCTTTATTCACAAAAAGCCTCAACAGGTGACAATATATTGCTTGCTTGTGCTGATGGGCAAATCTGCAGCTTATGTAGCATTACTCTCATCTCAACTTGCATCTCTTTGTGCCGTGTCTGCAGGTTTTGCAGCCAGCACGCCATTTTTGCGTGGCCTCTTAGACAAATGGCACATCAAGCCTCTGGGCTTTGCAAGAGAGGAGTATAAGAGCGTGGTGAGTCAGTACACTGACAAGGAGTACAACAAGGCCAACAAGGAGGCCACCAAGGCTCTGCTGCACAGCTGGATGGCTCAAATTGTCACTGATGTGGCTGCAGCTAGAGGCATGACTACTGCCCAGGTAGGATGCACTTCTTCCTCTGTTGTGCATGCCATGGACAAGACTCCCATTGCTGGCAGAGGGGATGCTCTTTCTTGTGTACCTTAATGGAGCATGACTGATGTGCAAAGTTTTGTTTCCATTGGCGCCACAAACAGTCTGGTCTCTGATTGCCTTCAATGAGCATGGTGTTTTGTTCAGCGGACTTGCCACCAGGAATGCTACTCACTGAATAGATGTTTATGTGTATAGGTGAGGGAAGCCCTGAACACGTCACCACTGTCAGCTCCTGAAGCAGCGGCAGCAGGACTGCTCACAGGAGTCAGTCACAGGTCTGATGCCTTGCAAACCTTGCTGCATTCTCCCAAGTCTGCTGCTGACCCAGCCACGCTAGTCACCACCAATCAGGGCTTGCTTATGGGATCAGCAGCGGCCAAAAAGGTTGGCAAAGCTATTGGAAGAGCAAAAGCTGCCAGATCAGAGTCAGCTCTTAACACTCCGGACTCAGCTACTCAAGCTGTACACTCAGCAACGCATCCCTCTGACTCAGTTGCTTTAAGACCCACTGCAGGTTTCCAGGACTCAGCGTCATCCGCTCAGAACTCAAGCAGTGCTGCAGCGCTCTCACCAGCTCAAAGCCCAGCTGCAGATGCTGAGTTGCCAGCTGAAATGTCCAGCAAGCCTGCAGAAACTATTACCCAGCAACAGGAATCTTTTGAGGAACAGAATGCTGACTTGGTGAGAAGGATGCGGGCAGCTGCCAAACCTTTGCACAAGGCAGTAGTGGTCCAAATCACTCCAGAGGCTCTGGATCTCAAGTGCTGCCCTGCTGTGCCCATCAGCAAGTACATCCAGGCATGCTTCTGTGGAAGACCTTGTACATCTTGTCATAGCAGTGCTGTCAGTTTTGCTGTATGCATTGGACGCTTTAAGAGAAGGGGAGCATGCAACGGTCAGTGACAAAGCTGCTGTACTTCACCCAGCATCAGCATGGTGTGCCATGCACAGTGTGCATTGACTTACATCAGCAGCACTTCAGTAGTGTGATATTCAGGATTGCAGATGGGTGGACCATTAGTGCCACTCATGCGTCGTCCATTGCTTCAGGTGTTAGAGCATGAGAAGCATAAGGCAAAGCAGAAACCAAGCATCATGCAGCGCATTCAAGCTCTGCAAGGTGCCGAGCAGGAAGACGCAGCGACATCTGTAAGTCAAGCTCCTGGCAGGAAATGTAAGCCTCAAGTGGCAGTCATCACAGCTACAGGTAAGCTCAGCTGTGAGTGAAAGCCTTTGGACATGGCATTGTGCAAGCATCGCATCTTGGCATAAACCCAAGGCAGGTTGTCGACGTAAAATGTACGCTGAAATGGTATAGCGTAGCTGAACTTTGACTGTGTGCCGTTTTGCCTGTGACATGCAGTTTTGGCTGTAGTGATGCACCCTCTAAGCCTAACGCTGCTTGCTTGGCTGCTGACTTGTCCTGCAGCACCTATTTGTGGTGGCACTCTTCTCATCTTGCCTGCAACTCCCAATACGCCCTATGCTGTTGCTGCCAATGATGAGCTGTATGTGATGAGCTGCCTTCAGCACATTTGTGCGCCCCTACCAGAGGGTCTGTCATGAGGTGCAACTGTGTCTTGTCAGCATGTACTGGCTTGTGTATGTACTGTGTTGCATGCTGGGCTGGTATGTGATGAGCCTGAGTGCTGCAGGTATCATTGTGTCTGGCACAAGTGCACCTGGCTTGCGCCAGCAGAAGCAGATTGCCAGCAGCGAGCTGGGCCGGGAGCTGCAGAAAGCCAGGCATGACCCCAAGGTCAAAGCTGTGGTCCTCAGGGTTGACAGCCCAGGTTGACAGCCCAGCCTCAAAACCTGTTTGTGAAGCAAATCTCTGATGGCGTACATGAGGACATACTGCTCATGCCCATTCCCTACGAATGCTCAAACTGCACATATGCAACCATAGCAGGCCTCTCACCAGGTCTCTGTTGCAGAAGAGGTTGCAAGTCATGCCACATTCCCTGCGAACTATTCACGTAATGTTTTGCACGCATGGTTGAATGGAAGCCGGAAACCACAGCTGTGAGACCACAGCTATGCTGGGATGAACAGTGTATGACTGCAGGTGGCAGTGCAGTGGGTTCTGATGCCATATATCAGGAGGTTGTGAAGGTGCAGCAGGCTGGCAAGCCTGTTGTGGTCAGCATGGGCAACTTGGCTGCTAGTGGTGGCTATTACATCTCAGGTCAGCCCCTGTCTGTCATCACCCATCACCTGGTCCAACTTTTGAGCTGATGCTCTTGCAGGCCAAGTGACTGACGTCAAGGCCTGTTTCGCTTGAATGAAACCCAGGTTGGTATCATATTGACAGAATTGTGCAGCTTGCAGCAAAGCCAAATGCAATGTAGGCTGTCACCGAGTGATTACTTTTCAAGGACTTGAAGTGTGAAGGCTGGTCAAAGCTTGCATGCTGTAACATATAAGTAGCCTGCAGTCACATGGTACATGTGCTGCAGCCTCAGCAGACAAGATTGTGGCCCAGCCAGGCACCATCACTGGCAGCATTGGAGTGGCATTTGGCAAGTTCAATGCATCACAAGCCCTGAAAGACCAGGGGATCAACGTGGACACCGTTGCTGTTGGCAAAAACGCAACAGCTCAGTCTCTGTTCCATGACTTCACCAAAGAGCAGCGGCGTCAAGTCAATGTGCTCATGGACAGGTGTGACACTCTAACATCAAGCGCGTGTCAAGCCAGCCATGTGCGCTTGCAGTTTGGGCAAACCGTGCAGGTTGATTGTCATCCAGGAGGAGCACCTACAAATGTGCATTCTGTGCCTGCGCTTGGCACGCCTGTGATATCGTGAGAGTCATCATTTGTGAAGTTTGAATGCAGCAATCATCACAATGGCCACAAGCTTTCCCATCTAGGCGTTGTGCCACAGATACATGTCCAGGACAGCATGCTATCAACCAGATGTGGTGCACCTCTCTCATGCACCAGTTATGGGGTGTGCAATACGTTTGAGACAGCATTGCGTTCTACTCAAGCTTTTGTGGTCGATAAGGCGCAAGACCTCCCATCAACAAGAGGACCATATGATTGTGTGTGCCTGCTACCTGTGATGCAGGACGTATGGCCACTTCCTATCGCGGGTGTCAGTAGGGCGCAATATGACATTGTCTGAGACACGTAAGGTGGCTAAGGGGCGCGTATGGACTGGAGAGGATGCTTTGCAGCATGGTCTGGTGGACCAGCTTGGGGGGCTTGCAGATGCTGTTCACATTGCCAAGCAGCAAGCTGGCCTGTCCCAGGTCAGCTCAGGCCACTGCAATATTGCATTGTCATCATTTGCTCATGCCGGAATACAATCCGTCAGGTAATGACACTGTACAAGTTCTGAGCTGGCATGGCAGTGAGGCTCACAGCTGCCTGACATGCACTGTCCTTCGTCATTGCCTCGCAGGCAATGACGCAGCTTTGCGTGCTGCTGCCATGGCGTGCAGAATGGTAAAAGAGTAGATGTGTTCTAAGCCACAAGGATCCTGTGAGGTTTACAAGGGCAGTGCTTGTGGTGCAGGAAGATGATGCAGTAGAGGTTGTTGACTTCCCGCCACCCAAGTCATTCATTCAGCTTCTCAGAGAGGCTCTGAGCAAGCAGCCCCAGGGCTTTGACATGGTGACTGCTGCAGCCACTCTGATGGGACCCCAATTTGGTGATGCCTCCATTCTGACGCCACTTCTATGGCTGGCAATGGCACACCAGCCTGGCCTGCAGAGTTACGCACTTCTGCCTGCTGCTGCAGCCCAGGTGAATGGCGTACCAGACATTGCCAGCATGGTTACAGGAAGGCACACTTACTTGTCCCACCTTGGTGGTGTCCAAATGTTGCATGCGCCAATGCACATTGAATGATGTGGCATATGCTGATGCAAAAACATACAAGAGTTGTTTGGGTGATGTTGTGCTTGAGTGGTTGTGCTACTGTACTTATACCATGAGACGGTGCTCTTGAGTGTTTCTTTGTGTAGGGTTGCTTGCCAATTGAGTGACCTATACTGGAGTCTGTTTGGATGTGCAAAGCAGGTCAAGCCATCAACTACCATGTACAATGTGCCACATCATACGGCTGCTAGTTAGCTGAGGCAATTTTAGGAAGTCTTGGCCTGCAAGCCAACTACTTGGAATGACACTTAGGGTGACTTTCAATCTCCGTCAAGTCGACTAAGCGCTTGTCAAATGCTTATATGACCTTTATACTTTCACAGACCCATGAAGCCCTTAAATGAGCTTGTGCATCTCTCCGTGTAAATTGCCTGTTCCATGTATGGTACATAAATCGTACCATTCATCGTATGCTGCTGCTTTGTAAGCATTACGATGTCTGCAGACGCTGCACTGCAAACTGTTACATGACATTGGACTAGAAGCCCTTCATAGTCTTTTGTTTCATACCACCTTGAAGAAGATACGAAATTAAGCCAGCGAATGGGATGTATTTTTGAGGTTTGGTAGCATCTTCACCCATTAGCAATGCCTGCCACACAGAGTACAGCACTGCATCGAGAACAAATGCAAAGAACACTCTGTTGGACACACTTTGCTGCACAAAGTATTGCCACCGCTCTGCCAGTCCTCCATACTCTGGTCTAATGCACAGTGCCCAAACGATTGATCCAAGACCAATGACTGCGCCTGTGATGCCGATAATGGGTGCATATCCAGGCAACTTGGCTGTGTTTGGGTCTGCATCTGCTGTTGTGCCTCTGCTACCAGCAGGCTGCTCACGCAGAGCCAGGTATGGTACAAAGAAGATGTTTGTGAGAAACTGCGATAACAGACAGCTCTGATAAGCTTATGAACAGACACAAAGCTGTTATCAGAAGTTTGTTGACCCAGAGCAACATGTTCTACAGATTTTCAGGTGGTGTCTGCCACAAGATAAGACTCTGGTATGCATGACATTCATGGGTAAAGTGTGGAATCATTGTACACACAACAGTGACATGCTGGCAGCTCAAGCATTGACAAAACCTGTTACCTGTGTGCCAAGGTAGATGCCAAACTTGTTTTTGACTTTGGCGCCTTTTTTATCAGCCAGCATGAGGGGCCACAGCATCAGGCTCCAAACATTCACCAGGTTGAACAAAGCCTCATTTACAGGATGTTCCTGAACAGATGCATCAGCCATTTGCAAATAAAGCCATCATGCTGACAATCAGGTCGTGAATCATTGCCTGTTGCTTGCTTCAGCTTGCATTTGCACAGCACTGGTGCTCACATTCTTCTGTAACACATGTTCTGTTACAACACACAGTTGCGGTGCAATCAGCATGAAAGGCATGTTGAAGCCTGAGCCGAGTCACAACAGGCTTACCGCAGCGCTCTGGATCACGTGCAGTCCAAGCCAATTGAGGATCTGGTTGATGTAAAAGAAGTTGACACTGCAGTGCCAAACCTCCACCAGTGTGCGCCACTCTACAGCGTATGCCGGTTTGCCTGGCAAGGAGGTGCCAAACAGCACAATGCCAATATAGCCTGCACTCAAGCATGGAATGCATGCAAGCACAGTAGTGAAGCCTGGGGCCTCAACAGCAGATTGCGCCAGTTCAAAAGAACAGCGCTGGAATCATGCTGTTGTGCTACCAGCTGCAGGAGGAGTAACGACAGCTGGAAAGGCAACAGGAATGTCTCTGAACGGCAGCTTACCAATGTAGAAGGCCCAGGCAGCGATGGCAGCAGGCGGAAGGGTCTTCAGATTGGCAGGGTTGGCCTTGGGCCCCAGCTTGCGCACCAGTGGGGTCAGTGCTTTAATTGCCTGCGTGCAGTCACACTCACTGTCCAGTTCCAGTCATTGCCCATCATAGCATGATGCAGCAAATTTGGCTGCTAGACAGAGGTGATTTCAGGCATGCAGTGTGTGAGTTGTAAAAAGGTGGCAGCAAGTATGCAGAAGGGCAAGGAGGCCCTACATAAATAGCTGAGTCGCCAGGCTTGATGGTTGGCTCTGGGATGTCCCTGGCAGAGGTGATCTTGCCATCATCATTGACTTCATAGAAGCTGAGGCCACGAGAATAAGGAAAGTCCTCACCATTCAGCTCCAGATGCCTGCACAGGCTTGCTGGAGTTTACACATCTTTACCAGACACATAGTGGACAAATAATTTGGTGGGTCAAAACTGAGCTTGCTCTCAGCCATGCACATGATACATACTTGGCCTTCAAGCAGAACAAGTTCATTTGTATACATTCCTCTGTTTCTGCTGCCAAATCATGGCGAGACACATTGCCGCAAGTTTGAAGTCACAACATCACTAGCAGGTTGTTGCTCACCATTTCACACCTGTGTTGTTTGGGTCTACACCAGAGATCCCGTCCACCACAAATTGCAGGTCTTTCGATATAGTAGATGAGAACTTTGCAAAGAATGCCCTGATCTGTTCCTTCCCGGTGAAAGGATCAGCATAGATCATGTCATGGTACTCACAGTCGTCAGCAAACAGCTCCATAATTCCATCCACATCACCTTTGTTGTATCTGGTATAAAACTCTTCGACCACATCTTTGGCTGTCCTCTTTGAGGTGGCAACCCTTGCAGCCGCAGCAGCGCTCTGCGGCCATGAGATATCGCTGGCTTTTCAGTGTGTGCCACAAGTAATAGTGACACACATTGCCAGCATGAAAGATGAGAATCTCACCTGCTGCCGTGCTGCCGCCATGTGCTGAACTTTCCTGTGCATTAAGGGACGCTTCCAGCCAGGAGAGCGCAACCTCTGACCAGCCGTTGGATGCACGAAAATGGCTGCACGACTGCATGCCTTATGCCGCTTTTGTCAGCATCAGCATTGGGTTTCACAAAACGTGCATTCACTCACCTGGTGAGAGTCTTAGCAAACAGACATGTCTTGTCTGTGAAGGCCTCCCAGAAGATTGCAGAGAAGCGTGCTGGTCTTGCACTCGCATCTGATGGCAACTAAAGCTGCTAACAGCTGGGGGTCATGTGGAGTGGGTTGCAGCTTTAAGAATCGGAGGTAGAGATCAACTCAGGTGAAACTGCTGATGAAGCGTGACCAAGCTTCAGGGGTAACAACACGCTGGCTGCAATGTCGCAGACCTGCTGGTCTCACCCAGAGCTCATCTGAAAGAGGAACGCTCAGTTCTTGGTCATACAGAATGTGCAAGCGCTTTGGCCACAAGTTTGACCTAACGGGGACGTTGACCAAACTGTATAAACTTCGCACGTGACATAGCGCAGTCGGTCTTGCAGCTTGCAGCTGTCGGAAGGCCCGCATCTGCTCTTCCTGTCGCTCCAGCCCACGGACAATTACAGCGAGGAATGCGCAGCAGTTAGCATCGTTCCTGTAGCCGCCTGACCGTAGGCGCATGAACGCATGGACAAACGGTTTTGGCACAACATAAAGCGAAATTTGAGCCCGCGTTCGCATCGGCAGCTGGTCATTTGAAGCTAGGTGACGCTTGCAAGGTGATCACACGTACCTTGGGGGCCACATGCATGTAGCCGGCACTAAAAGAGGGGGCCTTCGGTGTCAAGCTGTAACGCTTTGCTTGCCAACGTCTGCCGCAGGTCCAGACTGCTTGCCAGACATGTCTGTCCCTCACGGGAAATGGCACATCGAGACCGAAGCAGTTCACGCTGGCGAGGCGGAGCGATATGCCGGCGCTGCCATTACCCCCATATTTCAGTCAGCTACATATGTTTTTGATGGAGATACGTCTAGGGGTTATGACGAAGTCAAATATGCGCGCTGCAATAACACACCCAATCGTGATGTGAGTCCACGCAAACACATCATCAGTACAGACATTTGCATGCAAAGGATCATACCACTGGAAGCTCAGCACTTCGTTCAAGTCATGAATTGCTGCTAGACAAGCAATCCATACTATGCAGGTACTAGCAGCAAAAATGGCTGCTTTGGAAAATACAAAAGCAGCTGTTGTCACCGCCAGCGGCATGGCAGCAATCAGCTCAACACTGCTGACGTTGCTCAAGTCAGGGGACCACATGCTTGTCCAACAGTCTTTGTATGGAGGATCTGAGATCTTCTTCACAAATGATTTGCCTGACTGGGGAATCACATTCACCAGAGTTGATGCAGACAAGCCTGACACCTGGGCTGCTGCAGTCAAGTCCAACACCAAGGTGAGTACACTCAATGGATACTGTAATGGTGCAAACCAGTATCACATGCAGTTGCGGCGCTGGAACTCAGACACATGCACAGCATGAGAAAACCAACAAACCATACGTACATAGTACCAAACACTCTGGATGTTCAATGGGCAAAGCTGCATGCAGCTTCTTTATGTCACAGTGCAAAACAGCTCTGGTACTATACCGCTTCCACTGCAGAAAAGTTGTATCTTGTGCTGTTGACATGCTGCTCTTTGTGCCATGCTTACTTGCGGCTGTGCTGTGTATGAAGCTATGCTTGGACCACTCAAGTTCTGCCCTTTCCCTTTTCACTTGCACCCTTGCATGGCAGGTGTTTTACATTGAAACTATCAGCAATCCTCTGCTTGAGATACCAGACATACCTCAGCTAAAGCCTGCTGCTTGTTTCTTAGTCTGTATGGCAGCATGCTGTGTGTTTGTCATATGCTACCTTGTCACTGCACCCTGAACATGAGACCACACAGATGTGCGCAGATAGTGATGGTTGCATGGCACAGTGACTGTGTGAATGCGTGTCATTTTCTATTCCTTGTGTCTGCTTCTGTTTGTGTCTCTCATAGAAATGCTTGTACTGTTTACCCTAAAATGCAGAATGTGGCATGTAAATGCAGGCCTGCAGATTTAGGCATTGATGTGGTGTGTGCAAGTGCCACCAAGTATTTGAATGGCCATTCCGACATCTCAGCTGGGGTTGTTGCCGGCAGTGCTGAGTTCATCAAAAGGGTATGTGGCTGATCCCAGCTGCACGGCAGAGCTGCTTCACACATGTGTGTGTCTGGCTGCAACCTTTACCACATACAAACATCACAGACCACCCACCAAATGTTTGTATCCCAACAGACAGCAAGCACTGCAGAAGCTGCATTCTTTGCCGTCATCCTCTGCACCTACAAGCTGGCATGCCTGTGCATAAAGCATGCATCTAGCTGCATTCATGTGACTGCATGTCTGAGTGTAACACTGTTTGGGTCTTGTTTCATGCAGCTAGTATCCCGGCTGAACCATTTGGGCGGTACCTTGGACCCTCATGCCTGCTTCCTGCTGCAAAGGGGCCTCAAGACACTGCCGCTGAGAGTGCGCCAGCAGTCAAGCAACGCCCTGGCTCTGGCTCGCTTCCTGCAGAAGCAGCCTCAGGTACTGCTGCCTGCCACACAAGGTGCTTTATGCACGAGAGCCAAAAAGGGCTCGCTTCTATGCAAGCTAGAGGCCACAGCGCAAGCGGCGACTGGCTTGCATAGAGGTTTGATTGAATGGCAGGGGATGCAGTGCTGCATTCTGCCTGGTGCAGCCTGTCAGCCACATGTATGCTGCTGTTCTACAGGCTGCTGTTGCTTAGCATTATTACTTGTAACTTGTGTGCATACATTTGCTGTCCTGGCCCATACACTCCAAACTGCCTGTCATATGCGGAATTCCTTTTGCAAGGCACTTGCACCAAGCTGAATGTAAGCTGTGCGGTGAGCGCAACTGCTGCTGCAGAGTGCACTGCTTGAAATAAGTGGTAATAAACCCAATGAATCGAGTATGCAGCCTACCTTGGCTTGCCAGCATATGAGGCCAATTGCGCATGTTGTGCTGCTTGCGTAATCAGGTTTGTAAACGGGGTCAGGAGTCTTGTAGGTGTCAAGAGTGCTGTATCCTGGCCTGCCAGACCACCCCTACTTCCCCCGGGTACAGAAGCTGTTTGGCAGCCAAGCAGGCGGAGTAGTCACCTTTGAACTGACTGGAGGAGCGCCAGCAGCTGAAATGATGTTCCAGGTCTGCATAAAGTCCTTCATGTCATTGCTGGCATGTGCCTGGAAGTGCACAAGAATCTGAAGCAACTTCAAGTTGAGCTATCAGACATGCTGGGCGGTCCCACAACTGGGTTTAAACCATCCACACTGCAAGGAGCATGGCAAGCATTGATGTGGCAGTTCAAATGTGCAGGCTCTGAACATTCCATTGGTGGCGCCCAGCCTAGGTGCTGTTGAGTCCCTCATCACGCGTCCAGCCACCACCACGCATGTCGGCATGTCTCAGGAAGAGCGACAGGTACCCCTTTCCAACCTTTTTTGATCAACATTGTGCGGATTTTTGTTGGTCAGGTGCGTCAGGTGCTGGAAACTGGAATTCCAATGGACTTTCAGCTGCCAGTTCCAATCTTGGAAAAGCATAATGCTGGTATGTGTACATGTTATACCTGCAATTTGCAGGTTTGGACCTGTTGTGCATTGATGTGCACAATTCCCAATTACTGCACAAAGATGACACACGGTGCAAGTCAGCTGAAGCACTCCTGAGCTGCTGCAAGTATCACACTCCCAGGCTTTGATTGCAGAGATGCGGCATCAGTGACGGGCTGGTGCGGGTGGCTTGTGGCATTGAGGCTACAGCAGATTTGATAGAGGACTTTGAGCTGGCCCTGGCCTCCATTGGTGGCAAAGCAAATGCCCTGAGCCTAGGGTCAAGCAATGGCCCAGCTCTTGGAGAAGTGTTGCAAAATGTGACTGGTATTGATGAAGCAGCTCAGGCTGTTGAGGAATCTGGCCTGGGCAAAGCTCCATCAGATGGGTTGTCAGGCTCCCCTGACATCAATGTCTCCCAATTGAAGCAAAATAAAAACGTTTTGCAGCAGATATGAGACCAATAGGCTTGAGGCATCAAATCAGCACATTAGCCTGTTCAGATTAGGTTCTTGCAAGCTGCACATAAAAGCAGCCCACTTGTCTTTCGCAGTCATGTTTCCCATCATGCAACATCTGTGAATCAAAATTACGATCACAGGGTCTTGTTACATGCTTGGCTCCAGGTCCTCGTGTCACTTGTTGCATTCGAGTGTGACCGGCCTTGGTGCATGACAAGGTAAGATTGTTACACAGTGTTGAACTGAGTCACCGCGACATGACAGCAACACCATCAATAATCATCGAATTTGGTTCATGATAATCATACATGGCATTTTCCAACAGTTCGAGTCTTTATTCATTTAAGCTGACATATAGTTCTTTGTTGTGTGAATTCGAAAAACATCCTGTGAAAACAGGGACAGAATTTCAATGTGCTCTAAGCTCAAACCATTATCATGTTTCAATGGATACAATGAACACACAACCCGTCCATCAGATTGTGAGTAAAACATGCCTGAATGCTCACTGACAAGCATCAAGCCACTTGAAGCCTCAGGACAAACTCTAGTCAGTGCGCACCGGTCTGCGATGCTGAGTGCAACAGCAGCCTGTAACTACTGGCTTGTCTGGACACTCTGAGGGGTTGTTTCATGAGTCCTTCACTCAATCATGCCCCTCATTACCAACCTGGCCATACTTGAAAACCCTATTACTAACTACAGGAACCAACATTGCAAAGCCGGCTAGTCCAATCATCAAAAACTGCTGTATCGGTATTCCGCAGCAGTGAAGCAGAAACACAAAAGCATCGTTTGTTGTAAGTCAAAGCACTGCAAATCAAGACACACATTGAGCCTGGCGGGTAGCTAGCTTGCAGAGAGGCGCCCAGCCAGCCTATCATCTCCTACCTTACATCAAAACCTGGCAGTAGATGTTATTGCTGCTGTAAATGGAAACTTGAGGGCAATGCTCTAGTATGATGTCGTTAAAGACAGAGGGCTGTGGTATGCATGCTTCCTTCCACATGTTATGGTAGATATGCACTGCCCAGAAGTCCTCGTTGTGAAAGTCAAATTCTGGCTGAGCAGGAGAGCTGCTGAGAGCCTGTATGGTGTTGGCCCAAGACAAGGGAGCCAAGCGCTCTACTGGCAACAGACCCACCCCTGCGCACTCAGAGCGGGGCGCTACAGGGTCTGCACATAGCAGTCTATTGTACAGACTGGACACCAGGCGGGGCCCGTTGAAACCCCACAGTGCGCCTGCAAGTCAGCACTGTTTCTTGCAAAATGCTCCCTTGTCCAAGTGGAAGTATATGCCACCACTGAAACCAGATGATTTTTGTTGTGTAGAAACAAAAAAAGTATCGTGCCATGACACTTCACAACAGCATGTTTTGCTCGGATGGCAGAGTGTATAGTCGTGACATCATGAAGTGATGCAGACTTGATGACTAGGACGCATGAAATAATATACACAATATGTATACTTGCGTATGTAAGACGCCGTCTTATATCATGTGATATGGAAAAACTGTTCAACTCAGGGAGTAACCCAGAGGTCTTTACCGTTGAATTCTAGAGCAAAGGCGTTCATGAGCTGCCACATGAAAGGATGCTTGGGAGGGAAGTTTAGATAAGCATTGTTGAGCCAGAAGTCTTCTCCACACTCTGCAATTGTGCACTGCATGGACAGAGCACCGTCCGCCGAGAACAACTTGTCCTGCAACGGTATAATGTCCTGCAGGTATATATGTTAAAGGTACAAGCATAATCTGAAATAAGGTGTTCTTTGAATTTGGTCAAAATGACGACATCATACCAGATCTAAGTAAGCTCCTCCATTTTTGTATATTGCTGCCAGGCGCAAGGCATTTGCAATGTTCTGTTGCCGAAATACTGCAGCGGCCAGCTCTGGCGACTCCAGCCAGTGTTGCAAAGGCGTATTGGTAAGACAACTTGGGACATCCACAAGTCGTGCTGGGCTAGGCAGTGAGCCAGGCCAGGACTGTTTGAACTGCTCGATGTTATCGGTCAAAACAATGACGCTGTCGTTGCCTCGCTTGAGCATAGCACTCTCTACAGCACAGTTCAGCCATGGAGTCCTCACTGTTGTGCCGTAAAGCGCTGTGAATATGACTTTGCTGCCAGTGTAGCCGCAGCCTGTGTCGGGTGCTGCTGACTGTCCTTGCAAAACTTCCAAGTGATGTCGGTGGTGGGTTTGAGAGACTGCCTGGGCACACACTACTTGCGCGCACAGCAGGACGCAGCCAAACCACGTTACGGCAAAACGCTCTTTGTACCCGCCTGCAAACAATAGCGACTGATTTCTGTGATCCAAGCGCAACCCACAACAATCAAAAGCGGGTGCGTTGCGCACGGCGGCTAACAAGGCTGACTTGTTGTAGGTTCCAGCAACGCAGACCATTGCTTACCGCTGATGGGCTGCATCTACTGCAGGCCACACCCTGCACAGCAGCCACAATGTGCCCTCGACGCCAGCTTGACGACAAGTGTTCTGTTGCGCACGGCACGAGAAGTTTGAGGCTTCTGGTTCAGCGAAGTCTCCGCAGGGAGGCGGGTTTGGCAAACAGCGCCAGACTTGTTTTTTTTGCGCCAGGGCGCTGGGTCAAATGGCGAGGGGCGGCACGATCTGCTGGTACTCTTCTATCCACTACTATAATTACAACATCGGATCAGCTGATTGGACAGTAAACGTTGTTTGCGTAATTTTCGAGACAGTGTCACAGGTTTTTTTGGCACCCTGCGACGCTTAGGACACGTCAGATGGCAGCACTTCTGTGCACACATTCAACGAGGGCTCCTTGCAGGACGAACCTATAGTAGCTACTACACGCAACTGACTGCTGCATTGAAGTCATAACGGCAGGATGCAAAGCACTGCACTTTGTGACTTTTTGACCCTCATAGCCCAAAAGATTATGCGCGGCTGTGATGTAAAGTACAACATGAGCTACTTGTCTGGAGTATGAGAGCATGCGAAACCAAGTCTGATATGCCCATTGACATGTACAAAGTGCACAAGCTGGTCAAAAGCAAGGGCACCGCTTCATGCTTATGCTGGAACAGAAGGGGTTGCATCAATGCTATTGCTGCTGCTCTCTGGGGACAAGCTGAGCAAAGGAGCAAAGGGCTGAGCTGAGACCTGCGCGGCCCACTTCACTACGGACCGCAGGCCTTCATGAATCATGCAGTTTGAGCTGCTGCCAAAGACCTTGGTGGTTGTGTTTGGCTGCACAACTGAGGTGGAGTAATGGCTCTGCACATGCTGCATGGGAACAGTCTTGATGAATGCGGAGTCTTGACCATGCTCAATATCATGTTTGCTACTGAAGGCAGCAGCTGGCTGGGCGGGCTGAGACCCTAGTGTAATTTTCAGTGGGGAAACAGCTGCAGCAATATGAGATGGTGGTGACTGCTGCTTCTTTGAAGCAGCTTGCTGGTACCCCTCATGCTGGCGGGCACTGGAGCCCCTGCAGACACTGATACCAGCTCACTACCTGCAGTACCGGGTTGAGTGCGCAAATTGAGTGTACATGGAGCTGGCAACAGCACAGTCAGCTGCACGGCCCAGTCTCTATCTGACAAGCGCTGGTGGTTTGGTGATTGCTTGCCTGTTGGGGCCACTCGGAGACATAAGGGTAGCCCGGGATTGGTGCCTGGAGGACCAGCTGCGAGCAGGGCTGCCCTTGTTTTGCACAGCAGCAAGGATCTTGCGAGGAGACTCCTGTACAATGTCATCTTCCTCATCAGAACTGATGCTCCTTTGAACCTGCATTCACATTGTGGCCTGGAGTGGTGCATGGCAAGTTACATTAGCTTGCTGGTGTATGCCATGCACACACTGACACTGCATTGCTGGATGAGAGGTCAGCATCATGACCATTGCATGGCTTGAATGAGGCTTGCGTGCAGAGTGAGGACATACAGCTCAAGGCTCACATTGCAACTGTCACATGAAAGCTGTGGCTTACCAGCACACTCTGCATGCGTGCTTGCTTGAGTTGTGCAAGCAGCTTGGTGTGTGCGGTGGCAGCCTCTTGGGCATGCTGCACAGCTCGTGCCTTGTCCTCAGCAACAGCCTGTTGGTCCAGGGCCAGCTGAGAGCGCTCAGCCCACACCTCTGCCTGAACTGCTTGCAGGGCGCTCATCTGCTGCTGCACCTCCCTGTGCCAAACATGTCTTTGTTTGTGACTCTGTGCACATTGTCTTTGCACGCTTCATTCACTGAAGATGGGCTGCAGTCTCTTGCAGCTCTGGTAGTGCAGCAAAAACTGGACCAGAGTACAGACTGAACGTGACTCCAGTTGGGGAGTTGACTGCCGTAGAGGCATCAATTTTTACCAGCCTTTGAAAATTCTGCTCCTCGTTTGCCTGCGTCGGCTCATGTTGCTTGCGCCAGATTTGTTTGCAAAGGAGTATTGCAATGACAAAGCAATGCAGGCCACACTGAGCTATCTGGTATGTCGTACTGGGAAGACAGCAGCCTTCAGGCCTGAAACAACGCCTGGATTAACAGAAAAATGCAACTAAAACCCATACCAGAACATGCTAGCTGGTGCTCATTCACATATGGTACACAGATGCAGGTTGTATCAAGGAGCAGAGCTACTGCTGCTCCTGCTGCTGCTCGGCTGCTTTTAGCAATAGAATGTACATGAAGATTTGCCATTGTTATGAACTGAGAGTGCTTGAACACTTGCCTTGTCTGTTGGTCCAGCTGAGTTGACTGCTGCGCAACTTTGTTCTGCTGACTTGCCAGACCTGCTTTCTGTGCCTCCATCAGCTGCCAAGTTGCTGCCACCGTCTCTGACTTTGTTTGAATCTGAATCAGCACATTCATCTAAAGCAGCAGACAACACTAATACAGCACCATTTTAACAACCATTTTTACAATGTACCTGAGTGCTTTACTGTCCAGTACATCATTAGATGATTAGTGTCACATGTGCAGCAGGAACGCATGATGATGCACTGATCAGGAGCTGGTACAGTCCACACTCAGAGTACCTGCTTGCCCATCTCAACAAGCGCTGCTCCCTGCCTGGCGATTTCATCTTTGTCAGCAGTAATTGCCTTCTGGACTGTCTCATGCACATCCTGGTCAGCCTGTAGCCTTCTCTTAACACTTGCTAACCTTGCTTCAGTATCCTCTGCCTGAGTGATCACAGCAGATCATGACCGCGGCCAGATTGGAGTCTCAAGTCCACAGAAACCAGCATAAACCTCCACTGTTGATGATCTGGTGATGTGCAGCAACTGCACAAGCTGTGTGATCTATGCCAGTCACCTTCAAGACGTGGCATAGACAATTGACACAGTGCTATCAGACATTTGAGTGTCAGTCAAATTGTAGATTACGTAGCAGCAGTAAAAACTGATATTCCCCTGAAAAAGCTAAAGACCTGAAAGCACACCTCCTTTAGAGCTAGACTGGCCCGAGCCTCAAACTCCAAAGCAGCCTTTCTGGCAGTCAGCTCAGCAGTGCGAGCTGCTTCCAAAGATTTGTGGCTCTCCATAGTCTGCTGTGCAAGCTGCTTTTGTTCGTTGGTCACCTGCTGGGACCAGGCCTCCCTGCAGCAAGCATGTGTACCGACAGAAGTGGAAGATGAAGTCTGGCCCACACAATGAGTAACGGGACTTTTCCGATCAGCGGAAATGAGATGAATCTAAACTGTGAATTTCTGTTTGATCTGTCTCCCAATGAAGGCTCAATTGTGTGCTATTTTGGCATCGCTACAAAAACCCAAACAAATGCTGAGACTGTGAGCATGTTAAGGGGGTCACATGCAAGTCCAGGCGTTGAGGCTGCAAAAGACACAAGACGACAAATGTCACAAAGTTGTGGAGTAAGTAGCAGTTAGCAGGTACCTGTCAGCAGCGCGCTGGCTGCGGGCACGCTCCAGAGCCTCCTTCTCCAGCTGCACCTGCATGCGCACCTGTCCTACCTCATCTGCCATCACCGCCTGCACATTTTATACATCTCAATGTCAGCATCTAAATCAAATTCTAGCAATCATTTGCAGCTTGACAGCATGCTGTTGGGGACAGTGCTGCCAGCAAGATGACTGATGTCTAGCTTGCACCAGATACCAATACTATTGGCCTGGATTTGTTTTGTGCGCGCGGTATAACTATGTGCAAACTTGTTCAGGCTTGAATGGCTCTTCATGGCACCTGTAGAGTATCCAGGCGTGCCTGGTGGCGGGAGGTGGCCAGCTTGTCCTCGGTACTGTCTTTCACTTGCTTTTCTGTTTGAGTCCGCACGGTGTCTGCTAGCCTTTGCAGCTCAGCTTTGAGTGCAACTGCTTCGGCCTGATGCTCTGTCACTGCTCGCTCCCTTTCCTCCAGCTTCTCTCCCCTAAGCACCAAGTCAGCATCGTGCCATGCAGCACCAAACAGAGCTTGCAAGGCAAAAGGGCACCCTAAGTTCACAGTTGACTCCAACCCTGCTGATGCACAAAACAGACAGCTGACTCTTGCTGGGTGTCCACAAACTGCGTCACTGTGCTTGACTCAGACGATAGACAGCTGAACTTTGCCAGCTGCGAAATACAAACTGTCAGTGGCAATGTACCTGGCACTGAGCTTGGCTTCATGCTGCTGCCAGTCTTGCTGCAGACGAGCAGCCATGTGCTGCTGCTCCTGCAGTGCCCTCTGCAGCTGCTGCTGAAGCTGAGCAGCTTGCTGCAAGTCCTGCTTGTCCAGGCTCACAGCTGCCATCTGCTTTTGCATCTCCTGCACCTTTGTCTGCACCGCACACATGCTGTCACAATCCCACAAAAAAAAGGCCATGCACATGCACCTGGCTGTGCATCATGGCTCCAGATCATGATGCATCCAGCTTCAGAGCATGATGCACCCAGCTTGAGCAACATCAAATACCTGAAGTTGTGCAGTCTGAGCCTGAGCTGCGTTCAAAGCTGATTTGGCTTCTTGCAGCTCAGCAGCTGTGTGAGTCACTTCTGCTGACTGTGCACTAGCCTTCTCAGCAAGCTGCATTTGCTCAAGAGAGTGCGCCCTGGCCTGTTGTGCCAGCTGAGACTGTGCTGCCTGCAGAAGACTTTAGCATTACCTTAGCATTACAGCACCTCACCTCCTGACGGCATGATGCCCAGGAGTGTTAGCAAAATGTGCAGTGTATGTGTCACGGCAGCTATGCAGACTTGCGTCTAACCTGCACAGTGTGCTGTAGAGCGGTGTATGCATGAGAACACATGGCACCTGAAGCTGCGACCTGATATGATCTCTCTCAGCATTGGCCTGTGACAATGCAGCTGTTGCTTCGCTGAACTGTTTGCTTTGCTCCAAAACAGCAGCTGTTTCTGCCGCCAAGCCAGCTGCCAGATGTGAACTGGGCAACACTGGCAGAGGCGGTTCAACTGGCTTCTCAAACTTCGTGTTGCCTGCAAGCAATGCACTGAGCTGCATACACATGCCTGCCTAAAACAGATGCACCAACCGTAGACATCAGGGTACAGCAGCCCAAAAGGAAGGTTCGCAGCAAAGCATAGTGGTGGCCTGGACCGGACAAACACATGACAGCAACAGCACATGCTTCACATTTCAGCATGTGTCATGATGTTTACCTGAGCGATCTTGAGGTGCTGGCAGGCTGCCAAGTGGCGTGGCTTGCTGGACAGCAGCAACAGAAGAACTGTGCTCCCTACTTGGCTGCTCATTCTGCTGCTCCAACTGCTGGTTGAAAACAGTCCCTCCCAGACCTGCAGAGTTAATGACCAAAGCCTGTCACACATGCTCATGCACATTCTGCACATGCAACAGCAGATGAGTGATGCAAATTAGTGCATGCTCAATTTGCTGGTGCACTTGAAAGGCAACAGAAAGATCCAAGGCTCTGCTTTCTTGCTGAATTGGGACCAGGCAGCCACGTAATCATCATGCTTAATCTGTGAAGACAAAGCAGTGCTGTGAAGCTGCTCACATGCAATGTGCGCATGCTGCAAATGGGCGCCAGAGCTGTTTGGTACCGGGCTCCCAGGTGGCTTTCGTGCAAGACCTGAAAACTGGAGGGGCTGCTTAGGACCTTGTACAGCGCCTCTGGTCTCTAGAGCCTGCTCAACCTGCGGACTATTGTGTGCATTTGACAACAGGCCCACGGTAGTTGGCAAGCCTACACGGCTGGCAGGCTTTTGCTGAATGCCGGCTCTACGTCCAGCTGATGCTGCTCGCCGAAGTCCAGTAGACCTATAATTACGGTCACACCATGTAAGCATGTACGCTGAGCGAGACCAACCACAACCTCATCTGGCAGCTGAAGCAGATTTTGCTTGCAGGTGACATGGGATTCGTCATCTAAGCAGGGACACAAATCTGTTTTGATGGTTTTAAGACACAGAAGCATGTACATGCTGCATGACAGATGCAGAGTCTGCCATGAAGGGGACTTACTGAGTGTCTGCACCCCCTATGATATCCAGTAGATCAGCACCCTCATCTGCCACAGAGGCTAGCACAAAAGCATCAACTGCACTGCTTCTTGCAATGTCAACAGCAACTTGACGCGGTGGATTGGCTGAGGCCCCATCCTTAAGCAGTACACACAAAAACATGTCTTCTCTTTACTCATAGCCTATCTGTGAGCCACATTGCTGCAAACCTTGTCAAGAATGCCTCGCATCCACTTTGGACATGGCATGGGCAATGCATGGGCAAACCCATCCAGGTAGCTGACTCACATGCACATGCACATATGTACATGCAGCATGGTATGCACTTTGTCAAGGCCCTGCAGGCTGAGCAGCTGATCCACACTCTATGGCCGTCAGGCTTACCTGTGACTGAACACTGATGTGAGGTATCTCATCGCTGTTGTCTAAGCTTGTTGTGAAAGTATGACCACTCTGTGACAAAGGCTTCAAAGCGGCCATTGTTGTGATCTGCTCCTTGCTGTTGCTTCTGCTGGGCCCTTGCGGACTACAACACACACAGCATTAGAGCACAGCCAGCAATGTAACAGAGCAACTTGCATGCTCAGCATCCAGAAGTTGCTGGCAATAACTGCCGTTACACCTATGCTTCCGCCTTTCTGGCTTATTTTGGCTGGTATCGCTGTCGTCCAGCAAAGCATCCATATCAAACCCAAAGCCTGCAGGAGATCTTCTACTGACTGCAGGTATTTCTGCCAGACCAAACTCCTGCAAGCACAACCTTGCATCTGTGACCCGCTGAGCAGACTCCGAAACCCATTTTGAAGTTGTGCAAGGCAATACAAATTAAATGTACCGGAGCAACGCACACACCTGGAGATTGCTGGTGGAACCAAGTCCGGGCTTGACAGCATCAGTCCTTTGACTTTGCAGGCCTGCACACAACATATGGCAACAACAGGCCGACAATAAACACATGCAGGCTGTACCATCCCCAGCGTAACTGCTACCTGGTGTTTTACCAGTGACGCTCTTGTTTCGCTTGCCTTTCAGCAAAGGCGCGCCTGCCAGCGAGGACAACACAGACATCTTTCTCTTGTTCTTTATGCGCGGAACGTGACGCTAGGCATCGACATCAAGTGTGGTGAGCATACTATCGTCAGCATTTTGCTGGCATCGGACAGGCATACAGGGTTGCTGCACTTAAGGAGAGAAAAGGAGAGAGAGAGATAGAAAAGTAGTGCAACTTCTGGACTTAAGTCCTTGACATGTGAAATCTGACAAGTCTGCTGAGGTAGTTTTGCAGCATCTGCCTATCGCATACATAGGCTGCCATCCTGAAATTTCATGACCCAGACAGGCTTTCAGATCTACAAGTGACTATATTACACTGTGAGATTACTCACTAGCCAACACTATATTAATGCTCTTTGCATTGACTGCACCATACCATCAAACAGAACATGAGGGTTCTTGAAATAGGATGTCCCAACTCAGTGACTCAGGCAGACCTCTAGGTCTGACAAAGCCTCATCATGCCAAAGGGCCCATTCACAGAAAAAAGCAGCAAATTATTGGGGTCTTGATAGCACTGCCATAATTGAATGCAGTCAGGGCTGAGGTGTCTAAACACCGTCAAAGGCCAAAACACATCATGACAAGCAAGCACAAAGGGCAAAATGACTTGCTCCATAGTTGAAAAGACTGCTGAGCCATACCTACTAGTTATGTCATATATGAGCTGTAACTATTAGCCAGCAATTAAACCTAATACTACCTTAACCCGCTCAGGTCTGACCATTATTCAAACTTGCTGTTCACAATATATTCTATCTTCAAATGTCGAGGAGACTACCGGACAGTTGTCTGACATGATATGGTGAAACACAGAATGCGGAGGTATACATGATGTCTTCCAGACATTGTGATATGCGTGAATGGCCAGGATGTGCAAATTATCCACAAGTAGAGGGTAAGATTCATCAGGTTGTGAGCTGAGAACTGGTACTATCTCATCCCAGTCAAATGGAGCAAGCCTTTCGATAGGCAAGATCTTTAGCTTGTGACAGTCAAATAATCCTGCTGGCCCATCACACAACAACCTTTTATACAGACTTGAGACCAAACGGGGCCCATTGAAACCCCAGATAGAACCTGCAAGAACAAATGAGTGGCTGCTTGTCCATTGACAAAAGCATGGCAGCAGCATGAGTGTCATACAGCACAAGTGCTTACCTTGATATTCAACAACAAAAGTCTCCATCAGCTTGTGTAGGAAGCGATCCTTGGCCGGAAACGACAGGTAGGCATTATTGAGAAAGAAGGCATTTCCACACTCTGACTCTTCGCACTGCTTGGAAATTGAAGCAAGGTCAGAGTCAAACAGCTCTTTGTGTAAAGGTATAATATCAAGATCTAGATAAACTCCCCCAGACTTGTATAGGGCTGCTAGTCGCAGAGCATTGGCAATGTTTTGCTGTCGATAGCGTGACGATGCAAGTTCTGGCGAGTCCAGCCAGCCTCTGAGCGGAGTGCCCTCAAGGCATTTAGAAATTGACACAACCCTACCAGGGTTTGGCAGCTCTAATGGCCAGTTTTCAGCAAAGTCATCCAAGTTGTCCGTCAGTACTGTCACACTGTTGTTCTCAAGCTTGGTCATGGAGCTTTCAATGGCGCACAGGAGCCACGGCGACTTGTTGCTGCTTCCGAAAAGATCAGTGAAGATGACCTTGCTGTCAAAAGTGCAGTCTTGGTCTGCAGCTGCTTCCTGAGGATGCCTTGAATGGCTGTGTTGACCAGCCTGGTGACTCAGAGGAAATTGCATTGCAACTGCATGAGCCGGCCAACATATAGTCAGAGCCAGCCACCACGCTGCAAGGCCTGCAGAACAGACTGGCTGCGGTGAATTGGGAGGACAGGTTGACTAGGTGCACCTAGGTTCCAGACTCAGGTTGAGAATTAAGCAGCTGTCATACACGCAGGCGAGCTAGACTGTTAGCAAGTCAGTCATAGTCTCACCCAAGGCTTGCATGACTTCGAGAGCCCAGTGAGTGGAGCAAGCAGTCTTCCCGCAAGCGTGAGCTTCTTTACAGCGGATCCGTCACAAGGTTCACAGCAGCGATGTTACCAAGCGACATCAAGCATTCGGCACTGCTTTCCAAAACAATGGAATGCTTTTGCTACGATTGAGACGGTCTCCTAGCTGCAAATGCAACCGGATCTGAGCAAGCATGCACGCCGAATCTGCACTGTTTGCGCCGCTACGTTCGTTTCGACGTGACAAGCGTCAGCTCGTTCGATGCAACAAGGTCGACAGTGCATAATCGCCCGCGTTAGGTAGCACCTGTCTGAAGCTGACATTGCGTCAAGTTCGATGCGCAGCCAGGTCAAACTCTTGGAAGGTTCAAATTTTTGCATGAGCCTTGTGATTTGCGTAATGACCTCCGCTTACATCCTCTCGATCATATAGGAAAAGGGTCGTATAGCTGGCATCATAAGTCTGTTTACACACATTTGCATTTCTGTGGCCTTGAACATTGTTGTGCATGCCCAACTGACATATGAACATCAGTCACCATACATTTCATTTAGCACCTTACAGTCTGGGGTGTGGAGCCAGTTGTGACTCATCAGACATCCTGGCTTGAAAGCACAGGTGTATGTGGTGTGCAACAAAACCAAGCTGGTGGGAATTCTGCTCGAAAA
>JAABUH010001616.1_pt1 | contig 24246 bp, 46 predicted proteins | sample 5559121 | NCBI WGS metagenome assembly JAABUH01 (sample SAMN10711871, study PRJNA513364) | rock metagenome | isolation source: Antarctica rocks | place: Antarctica: Victoria Land, Battleship Promontory nord | collected 2015-12-28
GGTATCTCGTCTTCAGATGAGGTAGTAGAAGGCATGACTGGACGATGCCAAGATCTGGTTGAAAGTTCTTGGAGCAGTATCAATGAGGAAGAAAGTTGGGGATAGATTGCTTCTCTGTGTTATTATATCATGGGGTACATGGCCTTCCAATACCTGAATCATCAGTTGATCTCAACGTCAATGGGGGCACAAACAAAGGATGAAGTACAGGTCAAGACGATGATGTATCAAGGTACGCTCAATTGATGACCAATTGGCCTATCTTTGGCAATGTTTGTACAGATGCTATACCAAAACCGATGCAAAGCGCCTTTTTTCCCTTAAGCATGCTAGAGTCAATCTCATCAAGGCTCGCCGCATCCAGCCATCTACAACTTACTGGGCCAAGACAGTGTGCCAGTAGGATGCAACGGAGTATACAGAGCCGCAGACGTATACAGACAAAGTAGATTGCTGAGGGATAGCTGAGGGAAGCCTCAGCAATCTCAGAATGAAATCACCTTGTAGTACCCTAGACTTGCCTCTGCATAGAATTTTTGGTACCTGTCATGAATGACACCACCAGGTTATAATGGGATTCAGCCAGTTCCACTGGGCTGAATATTGTACCTTTTGTTCTGTGGTATCACGTTACCCATTAAGCGTGTTTATTACAGTACCCTGCTGGTGGCTAGTTTGGCTGCGTCTGCGTAGATTCCCAAAAGTTCTGAGTATGCGAATTGTCTTTGGCCTTTCGACTGGTCAAGATTGCCGACCTTTGCCAAATATTGGAGTGGAGTATTGGGATCGTTCCCTGATCGGCCTAGCACTCTGACATCGACCGTATGACTCAAAAGACAATAGCAGACAAAAAACTAGTAGGGAAGGTGGGCAGCAGATGAAGCAAATATCTATGAGCTTGCATACAAGTCATGGCGAGACTATTAGAAGTCAGTGTATTGTTGGGCGTTGAACGAGACAATAAGGTCAAGGGGTTTGGGCGAGTTCCGCGAGTTCCGCGAGTTTGGCGAGTTTGGCGAGTGGGGAGCGGGGTCGACAAAAGAATGGACGAGTAGGGGGCGGCACGAGCGGATGAGAGTGTTAGTCGGGTCGTGGCGGCGGATTGGATCTCGGCGGGGCACGCAGGATTCAGACTGGGGCATTTATTTACCCTGTGGTCTCCCAAACCACAGTATCTGCACAGACCCCTCCTCTCCCGGTCGTCGGCGATTTCACGGCGGCGAAGAATACATATAGTCTTGCCATGACTTGTAAGCAGCTTTAGCTCTGTCAGACCACGTGCCACCTTGTCATGTCGGGGACTTGACTCCTATATAGTTGGAGGACTATCCCGGGATCGGGACTTCCTGTTGATGCTTTTTAGCTTTGCGGTTAGTGTGACCAACTACGCCTTTCCGTACATGAAACACCTGTCCCCCGTGACACAATCCTCTCTCGACTACTGTTGCTTGTTAATTCCTTGGACTACTTTATGATTCAGGCAGGCATGCAGAGGGTATGAGTGTGTCACAAATCAACAAGTCATGAGTGGCAAGGTGTAGCATAGCAATCCGTACGCCACATAGGGATATGCTTCCTCCCCCTCCTCTTACTGTCATTACCTTCACCATCTTTGACACTTCCTTCCCCCCAATATTCAACAGCTCCATCACTGTACCCTTCTTATTCCCTCATCACCTTCATTCATCTTACACTCCTTTCTCTTGCTCTTCCCTCCTCTTGCTTCAGTCAGTACATACCCGTTTCTTTAGACAGAGTGTACACCGGAACATCCGATCAATAATCTCCGCCTGTCTGCAACTGTCTTCGACATTACCTAACGTACCTAAGAACTCGTACTGAGGGCAGTCGATCATGGGATCAACCCCTCAGACCGAGTCTGACCGCACGTCCAAAACTGTCGAGCTAATTTCACGACCAAATGATCAAGGTTTCAAGAGCTAATGATGGTACCTCAATCCACACCGGGCAGCGGGTAAATTCTCTTGGCCACTACGCACACAGGTACCCCTCAGGTCAAACGTACCACCCTCACCACCGCACTCGCCCCCGTTTACCTCGGTACGGGCTACGTCCGTACTCTCAAAGACTATTGCGGGTATTCATAGGTATGGCGGACGAGCAGAGGACATGGATTGGTAAACCTCTATCGTAGAAACGAGGACAACGATCACAAAGCCTTGGGCTTGAGAGTGGAAAGAGCGAAAAAGGCGGAGGTACGCAAAGGTATAATCAATTGACCAGACTGATATCCGCTAGAGATCTAGTTTCGAGGTTCTTGTAGCTAGTTTATGCAACGTCTTGTAACTAGCGGCTGTGGAAGTGTCCACACTCAGGTTGAGCGATCTCTCGTGCTGTGCAGGACTGGACTGGTAAGTCTACGTTTTGCCCGCACTCGATGTCATGAACCCGACCGCGCCTGATTTGTGAAACCGCCGCCATTGAAAATAACAGGGCTACGAACGTTGCGAAACTCCCTACATGTACCAGCGTAAACGTTCTCCCACGTGCCCTCAACAGATCTTTCACTTCCGTTCAACTCCGAATTAAGTCTACCATACGAAGGGCTTCCGCACTTCGGACTACAAAGGGTAGCCTCTCGTCAGTTCCGCGAAGAAGGAACGCACAGCACAACGAAGCAGCCCGAAGTCACTTGAGATTCCCCGATGACCCCAAACACTGCGGTCTATGCCCGACACTGCGGAACAAACTATGCCCGACACGTCGGACCTGGCGGAATCTGGAATGATTTAGAAAGAGCTCGGGCGGGACATGCAGGATATGACCAGTGTTAGGGAAAGGCCGAGGGAGAAGGACGAAGTTCCGCGAGGTTCCAGCAGGATCGCCGAGGTTACTGGAGATGTATAAGTAGGGGATCCCGCTCATATTACTTACCTAGGCTCGGAGTATCATTATTATTACCCCATAGTCCTTATCCATACCGTGCCATTATCCCGATCTGTGTTGAGCCTCCACAGACAACTCTTGGTATCACGCTACACCCACCGACGATCGGTCAAGCTACGGGTACTCAAACCGTCCTTTGATCGATTTCAAGTCATTCCGTACAACCTCAGGCTACCTCGAGTTACCTAGATCAGTTTCGAGATATCTCCTCTTGATAAGCGTAAGTGAGAACCACGTCATATTGTCGGCGAGTGCAAGCGCTCGACGGTTCTCGACACACAGAAACAATTGTTCCCGCCAGCAGGGCAAGCCTCTGTATCCTTTCCAAAGGGGCTGCGGTGATTTGCTCAGACATTCATTGTGATTTGAAAGGCTGACTAGGTGCTTGAACAGTCTGGGCCTGTCACGGGGGACAGGTGGTAGGTGGTCTGACAGAGCTAAAGCTGCATACAAGTCATGGCAAGACTACATAATAGCGGTTAAGGGGAATATGCGAATCTCGTTGATCTCAGAGAGCAGGCATCGCATCTCGTCTTCAAACCCGAAAGAGGTAATTCGCCCTCTCGACTCCAATTCAGGCTCTTCTGTTTTTGGTCCGCTCCGTAGTGCAGGACCTTTATGAGGAGATCCTCCTTTGCGGTCCAGCCTTGCGCTCGATGTGCACAAGAGTCCACATGATGTATCTGCCGTTTTGCGGTCCGACTATGTCTCACCAGCTCTCCTCCCCACCTCTACCGTCCTCAAACATCTCCTCGACGTACGCCTTCGCCTCTTCCTCGCCCATGTCTCCAGAGCCATCCGCACTGATACACCACGCAATCGCCTCCCTCACCTCGCGCGGCATAGCGTTCGATGACCTATCCGGCATCAGGTTTCTCAATAATTCCGAACCTAAGTACTCACCCGGAGATATAAATGTATCCCCGCCGATCGACGATCCACTCCTTGATCATAGCTTTATCCCGGCGGATCAAGTGTTGTACGTATGCTTTATCGGTCTGATCTCGGCTGGCTGCCACTTCAATGCGCGCACCCAATTTCCGGTAGTGGGCCCACTCGGACGCGTAGAATAGGTCGGATGAGGCGGACCGGCAACCGAAGTAGAGCACGGTGTCTGTGAGGATAAGCGAAACATCTGTGGTATCATGGGTGGCGCAACATAGTGAACCTACTTTTGGCAGCACCGTTACGTTCTCTTTGCTCGAGAAAAGCTCGCATCGGCGCAACGCCAGTTCCAGGTCCAACGAGGATCACTGGTGTCTCCGGATCTGGCGGTAAGAAGAGGGTCGGCGGGCTGATCTTAAGCGGTACCCTCGTCCCTAGCATTCCAGTTAGCTTGCTTTAAGGGGCGGCAGAGATGCAGCTTACCGACAGCGAGACCTTCGAGCCAAGACGAGCACAGCCCTCTCCGCATGATCTTGAGATTCGTCTTGTATTCTACCAATGCGACAAGTAGCTGCACCTTCCTGGGGTGAGCCTACAAATATCGTCAATCTTGCGCATCTAAATAGCTAGAGCGACTCACAGCCGAAGAGCTGGCGATGGAGAATTGTCGCCTCCGGAGTGGCGGAAGAATCTCAAGGATATACGACATCGGTATTCTCGTGTTCCGGAAATCCGCAAGCGTTTCGAGGATGGTCCGGGATGGACGGGTGGCGTAGGTGTGGATCTCGTCCTACCGGACAGTATTCAGTCCAAGAGCTCGTGAGACGTAGAGTGTACTGACTGGATTTGTAATAAAATCGTCCAGCCGCTCTTGTTCTCTTTCATCCGGTGAAAGGCGGCGTAACCACTCAAAGAAGCTTTTGCGAGGGGATGAGCGCAGATTAAGGTGATTTGTGAATAGGGAGCGAAGGGTTGTCGTGATATCGGAAGGTGGGAGGTGGGATGGGAGAGGCTGATCTAGACGCCTCATCAGCATACATAATCCAAAACCTGGCGCAAACTCACCTGGAATCAGTGACCGTACGTGAACCAGCTTATCGGCCTCATTCTCATAATCCGTGATCGCAAGAAACTCATCAACCTCCCCGGCACTCGTCCTTGGCTGGAGATTGCATATGGATCCAGGCGCGTACTCACTATTCCCCACTGAGCAAAAATCCCGCTTTTGGAGATACGCTCAACTCACAAGTCTGGATCCTCCAGTTCCAGCTCGATCTCCCGGACGTTCTGCCACCAATCCTCCGGTGTCACCCTCTTGTTGCGCGTGAGACGCGCCCAAATCCAGTCGTCTGGCTTGGTCTCGCTTCCTCCTGGATCTGTTGTGCGGGTTGGCGCGGCTTGTGAAGGAGCGTGTCCGTTGGTTGGCGTATGACCGTTGGTGAGTGCTTTGAGGGAGAGGCAGTCGATGTTTGGCTCGGAGACTGGTTCAAGGGCGTAGATCGGAGGAGGTAGGACGGTCGGTGGAGATGAGGTAAAATTTGGCGAAGGAGGGGGAAGATAGGGTAACATGAGATCGATAGTCTGCTCCAACCACGACAACAATGTCTCCTCAATGCTATCACAACATCGGAATAAGTGCCTGTCCTCATAAGTCAGAGTGGCGGACTCACCCATTCGGCGCCCTCTCATCCCCCCAAGCCGGTTCCCCCAGCTTCATAGCCCCCAATCCCTCCATCCGCCTCGCCAACACCTTCCCAGCGTAGCAGAACCGCTCATACGAAGAATCGCCCAGTCCAAAGCAGGCAAAGTTGACGTCTTCGAGGATATCGGGCGGGAGGGAAGTGCGGAGGAGGGCGGTCCAGAGGGGGAGCATGGCGGGTGGGGGATCGCCGCGGCCGTGAGTGGAGGTTATCAGGATAAGGAGTGGGATGTCGGGGAGATCGAACTGGGTATTATTAGATCGGCACCAAGGAGCGCTCGAATGGAAGATGAGGAGGAAGATGGTGACATACCACGTCAAATGCGTCCATGCTGAGCACGACGGCAGCCCTCCCCAGCCGCCTGAACTCTCGCCCAGTTCGCTCAGCAACATCCTGGGCATTGCCTGTCTCGGAGGCGTAAAGGATGACCGCATGCTTAGGAGATGCCGTCTGCTCCGACGATAGGGAGGAGACCGATGCGGATGACGAGCTGGAACCGCTTGATGGACCGGATATTATTGTCATGGAGGTAATGCAATATATCAAAGTAAAGGACGATCCTGCAAAAGGTTGATTCCTCAGATCCACATACGAGATGCGGGGCTCCAAGGGGGATAGATTCCATTTTACCCTTATCAGTTTCATGCAGTCTTGACGTCGAGCTATGAGTGTGATACAAGGAGGTCGATAGAGGAGAGTCCAGAGGTGATAATCAGACCTGTTGGCGGGAGATGGTCGAATTGTACAAGCTGCCGTTTGAGCGTTTCTCACCAAAGGATAAGGGGAGGTGAGCTCCATCCTTTCCGTGACGAATTCAGCTAACGTTCCTGGCGTAGCTTCGCGTGAGCTGATACTCGTAAAACTTCGCAAGCCTGACGACTGACGCTCAAGCTTTGGTTGTATAGATACACCACCGTGGTGAAAAGGTGTGTCTGAATCGCTCTAAACCCGCCTGACATGCCAGATGGCCAGTCATCATCACGAGCATAGTATCCACCCTCACTGTCCTCAACCACGACCTCTCCCTGTCTCAATCATCAGACTCCGAGCCGAAGCTGGGGGAAGGCAAAGTGATCATCTCGAAGCTCTCCGCGCTGAAGCGTGAAATGGGTCAAAATGCTGTCCTCTCGCGCGTCATACCTTCTCTGCTACAAGCCGAAGCTGATGCGGTGTCTCCTGGTAGCCCTATCGAGGAAGACGGCCAAAGAAATGTTGACTGCTACAACGACGAGCTGTCGACCCACCCCGACTACGAAAAACGGTGGTTCACCATGAACTGGCTCTTTGCCGAATGTTACCTGTCCGTCCGACCCATAACTTCTGCCAAACCACTGATGCGGAGTAGGTACCGTCGGATATGGAATTATTTTGCGATGACGGAGCATTGGCGAGGGTTTGATCCGTTCTTCACGAGTAAGGTTGAGACGTACAAGTCGAGCTCTGGAGCTATCGTCCGTGAGTGTACAGAGGGTGATATGCTCATGTGCTGATGGTATGCGTAAGATCTGGCGAAGGCGATTGACGGGATGATCGAGCAGCCGGACCTTCAGAACGGCTTCGAAGTGCCGGGATCGCCGTTGGAGATTGCTTTCATGTAGGTCCTCCATATGGTACCATAGCGACATTGACACGGAGCAAGGGAGATGATCCAGGCCGACCTCTGGGGAAACGCTACAGTCTGTTCGATTTCCCTCTCAGGCGACTCCACAGCTGATGGCTCTCCGTGTCGGTAGGATCTCTCCTTGCTCGTCGACCTAAAATACGAGGACCTCCAGCAGTTGCAAGCAGTCGGCGCGGCCGCCCAGGCCGAGCAGTCGAAATTCATCCTCCGAAACGACCTGGGAAGAGTCTGGGAATACCTACGAGGCGTCAAAGGGGGACGAGTCGATATCGTGCTGGACAACGGTAAGCTCACCGACCTGTAAACATGCCCCAAGCGCTGACCGCACGTCAGCTGGGTTTGAGGTAGGTGTGCTACTGATTGGCATTGTTGACTGGGTTAGCTATACACGGACCTCATTTTTGCCGACTTCTTGGTATCTTGCACGCCTTTCGTGAATGAAGTCGTCTTCCAGTGAGTTCCCGTCGCCGTGAAAGGTGATACTGACCCGGTCGTTTAGCCCGAAAGCCATCCCATGGTGATTGATTTCCGTTGAGATCTGCGGATGAGCTGATTTGATGTCAGGTTCGTTTCTGATGTGCTTCCCTTCGACTTCACGTTTGTCATCCAACTTGCCAAGCCGCACCCCGTCTCATAGCTCACAGCTGGGCCATCGATTCACTCCTCGACGCAGAGTTCTTCTCATCCGCCTCCACACCCCCTACTCCCAACGACCAAGAACACCTCGCGACTCTCGCCAACCGATGGAGATCTCACCTAGCATCAGGGAAATTCCGCTTATCCGTCCCATTAGAGACTACTCTCGGAGATCAGCATTCCGAAATCGGAGGATTCTGGACGACGCAGTATGCCTACCAGGATATGCTGGTTGTTGCGCCGAAGCTGTTGGAGGAGTTGGGGAAGAGTGATTTGGTGGTATTCAAAGGGGATTTGAACTATCGGAAGTGAGCGACTTGAGCGGCTGGCGACTGGAATGCTGAGGCAAGTAAGGTTGCTGGGCGACGCCAAATGGCCGACTACGACTCCCTTCGAGGAAACGCTTGGTGCTTTCACCAGCTGTAAGCCTTTAAATAAGCTGACCTTCTTCAGGGCCGCTGGCTGGGAAGATCATTCTGCTCAGCTTGCGGACCAACAAAGCCGATACAATGTGAGGGCCTTCTCTTCAGCGGTTGACCAAAGTTGACATAACTCAGCGCCGGCCTGCCAGAAGGTACCGATTCCAGACTAGACCGCAAAGACTCACAATGGCGCGTTTCCGGAAAGTGAGTTCCAAGCAGACCATCAGCTGATGCAAGGTATGCCATGGTCTCCTTTTCGCCAAAGCATTAGCATCCCATGCATCCACTACTTCCGGTCTCCATTGATCCTCAATTCATTCTCCAGCTCCTCGCTCATCCCATCCACCGTCCCCCTCGCATACAGCCCCCCATCCAACTGCGCGGCAGAGACGATCCGTGTCCGCCTCGGTGTGAACATGTCGCGCGGGGATGCGGGTGATCTGGATCGTCCGACCCCGTTTTTGCTGGGTGATGGCCACATGCTTGTTGCGCCTTTCTTCCGTGAGCTTGGGGTCGTGGGTGAGTTCGCGAGGTTTGGCGCAGGGGGGGGTGTGGACGGGCGTGGTTGAGGTGAATCTCTCTCCTTCTGTTTCTCTTTCTCTTTCTCGTCCTCCTTCTCCTTCTCCTTTGCTTTTCGGCGGGTGGGTGTGGCGTGGAGGTCCATCGGGAAAGCGATGAACACGAGTTTCCCGGTAGGTTGATCGAGCGAGAGGGAGAGGTTGATGGAACTGGCCGAACTGGGCGCTTGGACGATGGACGAATTTGTGGAAAGCTGAAGAGGACTGCTAGGTGCGCCATTCACTTCCCCATCGCGTAATCGACGACGACGGATCGAGACTTCCCATTTCATCTCGTCGCCCTCCTCTCGCCGGTCGAGACAGAGGATTTTTACATCGTAGGCCCCGTCTCCGATCTTGGATCTTCGGCGGGAGGGGGGCACGCCTACTCCGATCTCACCGTCCGAGTCGGCGCTTGAGGACTCGCGATCGGTGAAGGAAGCACTTCGAATGCGCGATGCGCCGTCGAGTAATTTCCTGGCACCGGACGGGTTGCGGGGTCGGCCGGAAGAGGAGGGTTTGCGTCTCAGCCATTCGGAAGACACGATGGGTCGAGCGGGGGAGGGTGGGTCTGGGACTGGGACGATAGGGGAGGAAGCTCGACGAGTGGCGGAGAGGGTGTCCATCATGCTGCTCGTCTCACCGGGGGAACAGTGTGCTCGAGGTGATCGGGGCATCGGACGACGGGGCGGGGAGAGGGCGGTAGGGTATACCGGACCAGCATTGAACGGGGGCGTAAGGGGACGACGAGGGGAGGGCGTCGAGCTCGTCGGGAACAACATGGCCGGATCCGCTATTCCCCTCGGCGAGATCCCCCCGTCAATCACCACAACGTTCTCCCCTCCTCCACCTCCCCAGGGAGTCAACGCCGGCTCACTCCCTCGACCACCCTGCACCTCCACGAAGCTTGATGCTGTGCTTCCCGTGGGGGGACTGGTTTTGCTGGTACTGGTGCTGGAGCTGGTGGTATCGCTCTCGGGAACGAGGGTGAGGTTGCCCTTCCGGCTGGGGCGACGGCGCAGGAGCCGGGAGGGGTGGTATTTCGATGATTGGGGGGTTGCGGTAGTATCCGGTGCGGAGGGGGAGGAGGATGTCCCTTTCTCGGATTTGCGGAAAGATAGCGGGACCATGACTGGTGGTTTTCTGAATCACCAGACCCGGACGACGATCTCTTGATGTGTGGTGGTGGTGGTGATCGTCGGTGGACAAGGAATCAACAAAAAAACAACAACAATGAGAGAGCCGCCTCCACCGACGCGAACCCGGACTCGCATCCCGATTTTCCGGTGGACGCGTCGAGCTAAAGCGATGGCGGATCGGCGATTATGAGCTCTTCAGGGACTGGGTTGTGTGGATTTGACGTGCCTGATGCCGGCAGTCACTAATCTGATGTTTGGGTGTACGTGTCCCTGGCTGACGAGGAATGGAAACGTTCCTAGAATTATGGTTCCGCCCAGCGTCGTCGTCGTAACGGTCTCGAATCCGCCATCATCAAGCTCCACGATCGCTCATTCAATGCAGGTCCGAAGGTCCGAAGCGTCGGGCGCATAAATGTCGTCGACGTCCTCGTTGAGCGTGCCTCGTACCGAAACAGAGCTCGGTACAGGTCAGTACGAGGGATTGGCGTTTGGAGGGACCGGAGTAGTACGGGTGGCGGGAAGCATGTACGCAAGTTGGCGGAATGCGGGTACGAGCGGGAAGCGTTTGCTGGAACGGGTCTAAGTTTCTGGGCTTTTTGGGGATGTCCTGGGGTCAACTTGATGGTTGTTCCGCCGGATACGTATCCCTACGTCGTCGTCGTCGGCGTCGTTGCTAGAGTGGCGACTGAAGAAGCAATTGCCGGGAAGCCAAGAAAGGCTGATGCCAAGTTTATCCGGTGGCTGAGGCGTTTTTCTGGCGGATACTGGCCAGGCTCATTGCGCGGGCTTGCTTTCGACAACTAAAGTCTGACCCGACTGAAATGTTTCGGTGGCAATTGCGAGGAGGATGGAGGCATCGAGATTGGATGCAGTGGCGATTGGCAGAGTAAAGGAGATTGAAGAATGGAGAATCGAAATCCATAAGGTAAATATTGTACATCTCATATGTCATGTCTATGCAGGTCATACAATCCGTCCGTATGCAATGCTTGATATCCGTCCGAGTCGTTTGATCCATCATGTATCATCTCAAGTTCTCCTCGCTCGGTGAGTATTACACAATGGCGAAGCAGGTGTGTTGTGTGTTATCTGAAGAAAGGGTTGGGTGCGGTGGCGGAGAGCGTATCCGGCGAAGTAGGGTTGATCTTCAGTTCCGGTTCCCGACGATGGTGAAAGCTCGGGTTTGGCTGTTTGAACAATTCCCAAAGGTTATTCGGGGGGAGAGAGACGGGGACGGTGGTATCCTCTGCGCCGAGAAGGGGGGTCGGGGGGAGGGAGCAGCCGTGTGATTGGGAAGAGCCGGAACGGGATCGATGGGCGGGTGGGGAGGGGGAACCGGAGTCGGCGCGAAGAGAGGGAGTCTCTTGGTCCGCGTCGGCGTCGTCGAAGATGAGAACCGTCTCCTCGGCCCAGTCTTCAGGCTCGTTGATCTCGGGCAACTGACAGAGAGGGGATGACGGCTTGAATGTGGTTGCGGGTGTGGTGGTGGTGGATTGTGCGGCGGCATGAGCGAATCGAAGTTCCTCCTCGTCCATCGTGAACGTCTCGACCTCTAATACGAGTTTCCGTAACGCACGAAGCGAGATCCGTTGGTTGGGATCGACGGTGAAGATCTGGGTGAGGACGAAGAGACACTGTTCCGAGATGGGGAGTATTCGACGGAGGAAGTTTGGGTCTTTTAGGAAAGCGTTGAAGGACTCGTCGGAGGGTGAGGCGATACGCCATGGATTTCGACCGCAGACTAGGTTGACGAGGATCACGCCTAGGGACCAGATATCGCCTTCGCGGGTGGAGTAGTTCACGTCTTCGGGGTACCAATCTCCTAAAGATTCTACTTACATTAGCTTGGGTGTACTCAGCTTGGGTGGGGAGAACGTACCAGGAGCGATGTAGAATGTTGATCCGCAACCAAACTCGTTTGACTCGACTTCTGAGGTGGCGAGTCCGAAATCACAGATCCGGACCCGCGTCCCGTCGTCGGAACAGACGATGTTCTCGGGTTTGATATCCCGGTGTGCGATCCCGAGTTGATGTAACCACTGGACCCCGTCTAGCAGTTGCAGGAATACGTCGCGGATCAAGTCGTCATACCCAAGATACTAGACACCATCAGCTCGAGGCCAAGCTCAGAGGGGAATTCACGCACCCTTTGTCGGTCGGTGATCATGGCGAACAAATCTCCCTCCTCGCCATAATCCATGACGACATACAGATAATCTCCCTCCTCGATCAACCTGTCCATGGTGATGATACTAGGATGTGCGGAAGCCAAACGATGCAGCGCAATCTCCCGTCTTTGGAAATGACGTTGTCGCGAGTCCAGCCCGTTCCGTCGAAGACATTTGACTGCACGGTAAGCGGGTGTACCGTAACGAGAGTCGATGGCGAGGTAGACGACACCGTAGGCGCCGGTACCGATTATTGAGATCAGCTCAATGTCGCCGTTGTCGATGAAGCGGGGCGAGCCGGCCGCGAGGTGGGCGGAGCTCGAGGAGGAAGCGTCCATGGTGAGGTGAGCTTCAAGTTCGGTCTGAGGCTGGGCGGGGGGGAGAATGGATATTATACTGAGGGCGAGTGGATGTGGGATTCGCCGTCGGGGGGGTCTTGGGCGGGGTCGAGAGACGTCAAGAGATATACAGAGGTGGAATCCAAACAGAAGAGACAAGAAACCTTGGACGAGCAGAAAGAGGCGAAAGAAGGGAATCCAATCCGTTTCCTCCTCCATTTCACCGCACCCAATGGCGCTTTCCAGCTCAGGTCAGGCTCAGGACATGACGGGCCGTCGAGTTTCCCGACGATAGATTCAGGGAACTGAACGAGGCGTACGACGTGTGCTACCGAAAGCACTAACTTATCCCGGCCAGCCTGGACCTGCCTGATAAAGACAGCCTCCCCTGGATCCTGGAAATCGGTAGCTTACGCCACTGCGCCTCCCGCCCAAGCCAGGCACAGACAAAGCTGAAACCGTGAATTTTGCTACCGTGCTTCCTCAGGTCATTGGGCACTTTATCCCGTCCGTTCCCTTTCAGGTCCCGATCTTCCTCTTTCGGGCGAAGTTTTCGTGCCTGTCACAAATCCTCGTGCGCTCCTGATAGTGGAAGAGCGACGGCTGCGGTGAGATCCCGCCCAGTCGCTCAGTCTCTCGGCGCTTCCGGCGTTTTTGCAAAGGCGCAACGGCGATGCGTTCCGTTTTCATCGGCACTCCAGCCCTGATGTATGCCGAACCGTCCATCAGAGGTAACTCCGCCTTGCATCAGCCACGTCGAGGTCGCGCGGGGATTCCAGCTAATGTCGTGTCTCTTGTTCCGACCCTTGCGGCATCACATTACGAGACCGATGCTATGCATGCTCCACTTCCCCGGATCATCTCGTCATCACCTGTCCGTTGACGACGTTTTCTACCCCGAGCCCGATTGACCGGGCTGCGATACCAACAGCAGTCAGGGGATCGCTGACGCGTAAAAGGAATTGCGTCGTTGCTATTTCCCTGGAGGATCGACGATCCCAGTCCCTGTCGAAGAAAGAGGATTTTACGTGACAAAGCGGCGACGCAGTTCCGACAAGGCAGTGGGATTAAACGCTAGGGTAATCTGGCGTTGCTCGGACCTGGGGACCTGATGACGGTGAATTTTCGAAATCGCATGGTTTGGTCGTCCCAGACGGACCTGTGTGCTCCAGCAGGGACGCTTCGCTGTTCTCTCACTTCAGAGTGGTTGCGTCGTCGAGCTGACGACTCCAAATTGAGAACGCAATAATCTACTGGCCGCTGGGAAACCATCGGCACACAACCATTCCGATGTGCAGTTCGTCTATGGAATACCCCAAACAAATACTCCTCTTCTCCTCTCCTATTCTCTCCTCGGTATGTGATACCCATCAGACCAAACTCATGATGCAAGCCGCCTGATGCACGCCCCTCGTTTCTGCCAAAAAGCCGTGATGTCGTCGATATCTGCTGCAATCTTTAGACGTCTGCTCGGACAAGCGAAGTCAGCCAGATTGGGAGAGACGTCTTCGTCGATACCAAACCCTAACTTGCGGGTTCAGTGACGTCATATATACATTGCAGGGTATAAATATATGCAGGAAATCCAATTCCAATCTAAGGAATCTCAGAAATCTAGTGCGCCATCGTGCCGCCTTTACTTCGTTCCGCAACCCGTTCGAAGGGGAGGGCAAGACTGCACGCTGCGGTGGCGGTGAGGATGGCGGCGGATGCCAAGACGGGGAGGGAGGGGGAGAAGGTCAGTAGGAAGCCGGCGGAAACGGGAGCCATGATCCCGGTGCTACCGCAAGACTATCAGCTCGCGTATGCTAATTGATAATTCAACGCACAATCGACTGAGGGCGGCGGATGTCCCACATGCCGTCCCTCGAATGGTCGTACCGAACGTTTCCGGTGTCATTCCGTCTACTGTTGTGAGCGCGATTACTCACTCAATAAGAGCTGTGACGCCTACACAACACCGCGTACATGGCCGTCGCCGCGGCGGAAATGATCATTGAGCTGATGATGACCGCCCAATTCGCCTGGACGCGGATGAAGGCAAAGGTAGAGAGTGCTGTCGCCAAGGTACAGATCGCAAGGGATCTCCGGCGGCCGAGCCGGGTTTGGATCATCCAGGCGCCAAACTGAGCGAGGTCAGCATCGTTTAGTCTCACCACAGGGTGAACGTACAATCGATCCTGGGCAGCCAGCGACTGCAGAAATATCAGCGAAGTTGAGACGCTCGAAAGGACAACGCGCTGGAGTACAGCACAAACTCGCTCAAAGCCTCCTTGATCGCCTCATCCCCCTCTCCCGTCGCCCGACTCTCCAGCACAGCCGGTAACCAGACGTTGAACATCGTATATGCTATCGATCTCATCAGCCACACTATAATAAAATCCTGAACAAATACCCACCGAAAGCCATGGACCCCCAAATGATCCACATGAGGATGACCGTCCTCCTCCACTGCGGCACGAACAGCTTGCTCAACTGTTCCACCCAAGTCTCCCACCATGACGGTTCGCCCTCACCCGACCGAGCCGGCTCCGTTCCTTCCTTCTTCACAGCCGCGCCATCCATCAAGCCCTCCTCTTCCTCATCATGGGTATCAACACGACCGAACGACTCGTCGAATCGATTGGGCAGTTCCACCGGTGCGGGTGTAATCGAGTAGAAAGCCGATCCAGTCCGAAGCGGATATTTTCGCTGGGGTGGAGGGGGTCCGATGCCCACTGAGTCGTATCGCGTCCGTGATCCCGGTGTAGAGCCCTCGCCGTCGTCCAAGTTTGGAGAGTATCGCGGTAGCGGTGATCGTTCAGCTGAAGTATCGCCGGGATTGGGACTGGAAATCCCGGATTTCGTCAGGTCCCCCGTCTCTTCTTCAGCTTGGACGTCGGCTTCGTGGATGTCTATGGGCTGATCGTTGTACGTCGCGATTGCCCTCAAGACCATCACAGCTTCCTGTTCTCGCCCATTCGAGACGAGGTATCGGGGAGACTCGTGCAATCTGAACAATCCCCACCGGCAGAATGAACAAACCAAGTTCTACCCACACCAATCAGAACAAGCCCGGTCCAGCAGCTACCCCCTTCTTGAAACGACGGAACTCACAAATAAGCCGAGGACGAGCAACACCCTCCTCCACCCATCATTCGCCTTCCCCTGCACATCGCACCCCTCAAACGCCCTACAACTCGCGCCAGGCAGGAAGATCAAACTAACAACCGAGGAGAGTACCGCGCCGAGGGAAAAGAAAACGGAGAGGAGGGTGAGGAGGTATTGCTTGGAATGCGGTAGGTTCTCGAGGAAGAGCGTGCCGTCTGTTGGCATGGACCCGCTGTAGAACCACATCAGCTGTGATTAAGTCAGGGGGATGAGGGGGAAGAAGGGGAAAAGCATAGGGGAGCGGGGCGGGGGAGGACAGGTGAGGGACGTACCCGACAGCGCTACCGAGCAAGAACATCCACAGACAAAGTATCTTGAAATTCGGAGCGAACGACGCTGCAATCCCGAATACAGCTGTGAGGAAGAGTGTCGAGTTGAACGGTAGGGCCCTTCCCACGAGATCTGACACCGTCCCCCAGCCTATCGCGCCTATCATCATCTACCAGACACCACGTATTAGCGCTTATGTCCCAGTCAGAGTCACTGAAAGAACATACCCCCGCCATAGTGCTTGCCGAGACTAGACCGACGACCTTGGACGACAAGTCGAAATGCACCTGCACCCTCGGCAGGATCACCGCTACGCAATCCACACATTAGCTCCCTCCAGCTAACCCTCCGTACCGCAAACCGCCAAAGGATGGAGAAGGAACCCACCGATACATTGCAGAGCCGAATTATCCGACATCCACCCAAACCCACAAAGCGCCAACAATCGCCAATGATAAGCCCCAAACCCGAGCTTCTCCAAGGTCTCCTCCAGTCCTCTCTCCTCACTCATCCCCTCCAGATCCTCCTCCATCTCCGACCCCTCCTCAAAGTCTCGGTCATCTGCTTCTTCGGCATCTTCTGGTGAGATGGGGTGGTGGGAGTGAGAGAGGCGAGAGTAGTGGGATGGAGCGATGGAGGGTAATCGTCGATTCGAGGATGCGCGTCGGGGTAGAGAGTAGGCGTAGCTCGCCTCTCTTGACGCTGGAGGAGGGGGGAGCATGTCGATGGGTGCAAGCAAGATTCATGCAGCCCGGGAGCTGCCGGAAAATGGGATGGAAGAAGTTTATTTTGATTTTTGATCAAAACGTGAGGGGTGGCAACGGCATTCCGCTACAACCAATCTTCCCGCCGGCATCTCCTTTCATTTCCAACTCCCAGAGACGGTGCGGCTCCCCATGCTATGTATATTACAAGAATATAGTGACTACTCATCACCGCCTCTCCTTCACGAAGACCTCCAGTGCAAGAAAGCTAGCGACGAGGAACATTCCAAACACGATAGCCAAGAGCGAGATATCGGGCCACCAGAACGCTTGCGCGTGGAAGCCGAATGATGAAAGGACTGTCGAGATCAGCGCTGATCTGTGGTGGGGATCTTTTATGGACTCACTGGTCGCACTGGGGACTTGGATGTCGAGACCGAATTTATGCTCGATGAGTTGGAGATATCGTAGTTCGTTCACCAGAAGCGCTTCGTATCCCGCATGGAAGAAGCTGAGCGTTTGTAGCCATTTCAGTCCATCTGGCACTCGGTCGTAATTCATCAATAATCCCGCGAACAGCAAGCTAAGCCACAGTCAGTATCGCTACTACATAGGTTGAATTGCAGACTCACTTGTAGAGCATGACGAGACTTCCGAGGAGATTCGCCACCCCCAGATCCGAAACAGCAACAGAGAGGAACAGCACAATACTGCTCGCGGTGAGGTTGAACAGCACGAGGGTCATGATGAACTTCCAGAAGCTCGACACTTCCGGGTTGAGACCGGCCAAGCCGTAGACGATGGAGCCGAGGATGAACGGCGGGATGACGCGGAGGGGGATGATGTCGAAGAGGACTTTGGAGATGAAGTAGGTGGCGGGGGCGTAGTACCCGTTGGCCCTAAGGATTGGCTCAGCTATGATACCAGGAAGAAGGTGTACATGACGTACCGCTCGCGCATGAAAAGCATACGCTCGTTTGCGAAGATACCGAGAGAGCTAAGGGTGGAGAAGCCGAACAGGCTCAGGATGAACAAGAACAGTCCTAGGCGATTTCTTGATCGCGCCCTTAGCGATCAAGATGATAAGACATCGGGAGATCACGCACTGGAAGCCGGGAATGTCGTTCGTCACCTTGTAAAAGAAAAACCCGCAGACGAAAGCCACGATGATCGCAACAGCATAGTGTGTAGCCATCAACAGCGGATTTCTGACCCGCAATCAGCAACCAAAAGCTACCCCATATCGTCTTACTCACCTGTACAGGTTCTTGAACGCCCGCCCGCTGAGCAGCTTGAACTGCGTCCAATAGCTAGCCTTCTTATACCCTCTCAATAACTCCGTCTCCTCACCAACATCCCGTCCATCCGCAAGGGCACCAGCCGCTGTTTGACCAGATTGAATCCGGCTGATCTCCGCCTCCACGATCTTCGAGTCATCGCTCGCCCGACAAGCCAGAACAAGGGAAGCAAGCTTTTCCGGGATCTGGTTCGAATCGGATGTGGGTGATCCGGATACGGATGAAGAGGTGAAAGCACCGAGCAGCTGATGAGCTTTCCGCTTAATCTCGCCCGCCACAGTCTGATGATGCGCCTCGTCCTCCTCGTCACTGTGAACCGCCGGATGGTGCGCGGCGAATCCGTTTTCAGGATCGGTGTGATCTGCGGCACCGGGTGGTGTGATGTGCCCATTGATCTTGCCATTCGGTTTCGATCCCCGGTGATCACCAGACGCCTCAACGGAAAGATCAATCACGTAATCCGCAATGTTGTATCCAGGTGGACATGTATGTCCTACTTTCTCGAAGTGTGACTGCGCACGAGAAGCCTCGCCAGAATAGACAAGCTGTCCCTTAGCAAGAAGGAGTAGTCTATCGAAAAGGGCGACGATATTGGATTGGGGTTGATGGATTGTAAAGATGACGGTACGGTTGTACGTCTTGGCCAGCGTTTTCAGGGATTCGATGACGTTGTAGGCGTTGTACGAGTCAAGACCTGCGTCTTATTATCAGGATGCCAAATATACATAACGCCACTTAACTGAAGTTGGCTCGTCCAAGAAGAGCACCGACGGTCCCGTGACCAGCTCGCAGGCAATGCTAACCCGTCTCTTCTCCCCACCAGAAATACTCCTCTTCCCGCTCTCACCAATCTTCGCATCTTTGATACCCAAGATCCCCAATTCATTCATCGTCTCCAGAGTCCGGTACTCCTCTGCCTGACGACTCATCTCCCTCGGCAGCCTCAACTGCGCTGAGAACAGCACCGCTTCGTACACGGTCAAAGTGCTGAGTAAGGTGTCCTCCTGATCGACGTATCCTACAACTCGTCGGAAGATCGCCTCGTCGGTGATCTCTCGGCCATTCACGTACATATCGCCTGTGACTTGACCAGTCTTTGCCTTTCGTGCGAGGATATCGAGGAGCGTCGACTTACCGGCACCGGAAGCACCCATGATGGCTAGCAGCTCGCCTGGTCGGACTGTTCCTGTCACGTGGGACAGGATGGATTGGCCGCTCGGAAGGGAGTAGGAGATGTTGGAAAAGTGGAGAGTGGCGGGGACGTGGTCGGTCATGAGCTTGGACGCTTCGTCTTCTGGAAGCTTGACACCGCCAAAGCCCTCGGGATGGTGATGTGCGCGGCCGAGGTACCATGGTACTGCTCAGGTCAGCTTAAATACAACTAATTATTCAACGTCTGGATCCGACTCACGCAAACAAGCGACCAAGAAGATCGCGGCAGCGAGAGCCGCGCTCAAAGCGATCCACAAGCTGTTATCCGGCTTCTCCGGTCTCTTGTAACCCGGCACCTGGGTGTGATGCAAGCACTCGCCGCTCTCGCAATCCAGAGTGATGGACTTGTCGCCGAAGATATCGTTGATGAGGTTGTTCATCGCGGGCTCCTCGAAGGCGCATCCTTTGCCAGAGACACACCTGAATGATCCCGGTCCTTTTACCTCCTCAGCGAGGAAGTCGTCGATGTCTTGATGGAGATCAGTCCCTGCTCATACTTAAGGTGCCAACATAGACTCACTGACACTGCCCTCCTCGCCACACAGGAATCGGTCAGGAATACAAGAACATTCAATCTTCTGGCATTGATAGTTGGTCTGATTCGAGTCTGTCGGATCATCAGCATTGGATATTTCCCGTGGGTAGTATTGCGCACCAAAGCTGTCCTTGCTCTGCCAGCTACATCCATCAAGCTCGCAATAGAAGCTCTCGATCCGATCGACCCAAAACTGGAACGTGCATTGCCCAGTCTCCTTCTCATGCTCCAAGTCAGGCGAGTCTCCCAGATTGGGTAACGACCATCCAGAGGGGAGCGAAGACATGTTGGAAGAAGGTCCGTTTGCAGTGCAGGAGAAGGTTACTTGGGGCGGCTTGTTGTCCGGGATGGTGTCGATGATCTTGCGGTCTACATTGAGTCAGCGATGTACATCAAATGATAGAAGCCGGGCTTACTAGTCACATCACACATCTGGAAGTTCTCCTCCACGGCCAATCCTCCTTTATAGCACACCATATCGCTCTCATCCTGATCCCCCTCGGAACCATCGCCTGGTCGTGTTCGTGGTCGGAAACCCGAACAAGCCTGGTCATTCTTACACACTGCGAAAGGAGCCGCATCGTAAGCAACATGAAACCATATTTGGCTGGCTTCGGGAGGACGATAGACGGCTACTGACCATTACAGTTGATCCCTCCCCACCCATCCTTACACTCGCAAAGCTCTCCCTCCGATCTCGGGAACCGCTCCTCCCCATCCGCAAGCGAGCCACACACTGCGCCATCTCATCAGAGGGGCTATGAAGGACACAGTAAGAGGGACATACGAGGAGTCAAGCAGTCCTGCCCGCCAAAACCAGGTGAACACCGACATTGCCCGTCATATTGACTACATTCTCCCGCATTGCCACAGCTGAAGGCGGGGAGGAGGCAGTTGAAGCATGGTGGACAACCGCCGGGAGTCGATCCTGGTCTCCGCGAAGGTGGAGCCTGGGCAAACATCCATGAGCTAGACTCGTTTCCGGCAAGCTTGTTGAAGCTGGAGGAATTGATCGTACTCACGAAGGAGGTGTTCAAGACAGACTGGGCATTGCTGGACCCGACGCCCCGGAGATCGAGCAGCTCTGAAGTACTGGCCACTTGGCTTCGGGAAAGGGAGCCGTACCCTGCTCGGTCGGAAGACGCTAGGACAAGCGGTGCGAGGAGGACGAGGGGTATTCGTGGGAGGATCATGATGGATGTTCGCCGCCAAATGGAAAGCGCTGCCGGATCCCTCCCGACCTAGGGCTCTGGTCACCGAGAAGACGGGGAGTCACTTTTCCTGGCGACGGTCCGCGAGCTAGTGGTGGCGATCACAACGATATAGAAAGATCGTCGAATGACGGGTTGGCGGCAGATGAAAGCTGCCCGGTGGGACCGTATGCGGACGAGCAGGAGTGGATAAAGAAGTTTCAGGTCCACCGCTTGTCTGTTATTCCTTTGTCTCACCTCTTCGTTCTAATCTCTTCATTCTAGTATCGCTCACCATCGAAAATCCCTCATTCGCTGAAGAAAGCTTGAGGTTGCGCACCTAAGAGCTCGTCTACCAAGGATATGAAAAGGTCTGATGGGTTCGGATCATCGCACAGACCCAACCCGCACAGACCTCCTTGACGTATCCTTTCGGGACCAAATACAGGGTGACGCGACTATCCACTTCCCGACCAGTGAAATTTCGTCCTCCAGATTCCTCTCTCTTTCCTTCTCTGTTCTTCTTTATATCAATTGCTCATTATCTCACCTTTTATCTCCCGATTAACCTCCTCTCACATCAAGTTCACCATGCCACCGAAAAAGACCAAGCCCCCTTCCACGGCTTCCACCGATAAACCAATGACCACCAAACCGAAAGCTCCGAAACCCGTAACCAAATCCACCGTATCCGCCGCTGCAAAGAAGGCCAAAGCCGACAAACCCGCTCCGATGACCTTCGAAGCCTTCTCCGAGCTGGCCACCCCGCTCACTGTACCGATCGGGAACGAGGGCGGGGACGTGCATCATCTCACTCTCACAGCAGAGCTCAAGAAGTTCTCTACTGCGTGAGTAGGTTGAAGTGAGAGGATGGGTTTGAGGCTGATGGGGTGCAGCGGGTATGGGTGGTCGGCGTGTCGGGACGCGCAGATCCCGATCGGGGAGGAGGGGGAGATGATGGATATTTCGGTGAAGAGTCCACGTAAGGTGATGTGCCGAGGCTGACTAGTCGTATCACTGCTCGTCTCTCTTGTCTGCTAACCCTCTTCTCTGGATGATATGGCGATTCGCTACTCGATCTCCCTATTCGGATCCTCTTCTCACCGTATCCCTCTCTCGCCGTTCTCACACTAAACCTCGATCTGGTAACATCCCTTCCTCTTCCCACTCGCTTCTTCATCCTCCTCCTTGGTTCCCGCTTTCCTCTCTTTCACTTTCCCCCGCCTTCCCACCCCTCCGCCCAACTAGATCTCCCTCAATATCACCGTCAAAATCCAAGAAATCCCCCAGGAAGCCCGCCGCGCCCAAAGCCCCGAAAGCGTTCTCCAGCAAGACGACTAACACGACGACGAAGGAGAAGGAGAGGGTGGGCAAGAAGCGTGTGGCGGAGGAGATGGATGAGGACGAGGAAGACGATGAGGATGGGGAGAACGGGGAGGGGAGCGATTCGCCTGATGCCGCGAGCGAGGATGAAGAGTGATGACGAGGGAAGAGGGTGATATATGAGTTGTGAAGAGGAGAAGCCATGTGATTTGTATATAGATTACGAGCTGTATATGACTATGTTATGCCAATTCATGTGCAACCGCCCCATGCTGCGAGGCTGAGCGAGCTGGGCTGTCGTCGATATCCCTGAGGAGCTTGTTCTTACTCACCCTTGCATGATTTCTACCTTCCCTACCGTCCGCACGACGGCGTTCGTACTCACGCACGGAGCCAATAAAACCATTCGAAATCAAATAGCAACTTTAAGCGGTGGCGACGTACTTCCGCCACGCGAAAACATCAACAAGCATTCCTCGTCTCCTTCAGCCTAGTCTTCCTTCCAATTCCTTCACTGCCCCTCACCGATCACTCGAAATCGCCATGTCATTCGGCGGTGCACCGCGATGTACAAGCTGTGGTGGAGCAGTCTATCACGCCGAGCAAGTCATGGGTCCTGCTCGAAAGGTATGATTGCCCACCCAACCATCCTCGTTTCCCCTTGACCATCCAAACAACCATTACTTCCAAGCTGATTCAGGCAGATCTACCATAAAACATGTCTCAAATGCGGGAACTGCGGTAAACGACTCGATCCCGGCGGTCTCGTCGAGCACGACGCCCTCGCACGTTCTGCACCTAAGTCCACTTCCTGGCTGATAGCTGTGTTTCGGTCCACCTAGCCGTACTGCTCCCGCTGTCACACCCAACTCTTCGGTACCCGTGACCTACGCCACGCCAATGTCCACCCCTCTTCCACCGCCTCCTCCCCCGCAAAGACCCCCTCTCGCCACCTCCCACCACTCTCCCCAAAACCAATCGCCTCACCCCGTCGCCTTCCTCCTCCGACCGAATACTATACTCCTCCCGACCTCTCCGAATACCAAACTCCGTCAACCCCTGAGATGCCGGTATATAGGAGCACAGGCAGTCCCGACCCGAGCACCTCGATGACCCGCCCCAACTTCCGTGCCGACAGACCCATCACAGTCCCATACGCTGGCCGAGCCGAAGCGCTCGACGATCGGGGTCTCTTACGTAGGGGGGATAGTCCACGGAGTAAAGTTGGGGAGAGACCGATGGTGGGGGAGGAGATGTGTTGGGGATGCGAGAAGAGGGTCTATGCGGCGGAACAGGTGTTTGCGGTCAATCACAAGTATGTCCCACCTCCCCCCCAATCCCCCTTACTCCGCACGGAATTGGGGCTAGTGATTGATGGCTTGGTCTGATAGGTGGCATAGGGGATGCTTGAGATGTACGAGCTGTAAGACGACGTTGGAGGCTTCGAAAGTGTCGGATAGGGATGGGATGGTTTATTGTCGAAATTGTTATGCAAAGGTGGGTGTTTATCCTCCTCGCTGTGACGAGACAGCTGAGGGGGAGGTGAGTAGGAACACGGACCGAGCGGGATTCTCGGGAAGCGATGACGCAGCGTCATGGTGATGAGGCAAATGGTCATGATGTCATGCAAGTATGGTACAGTACAACCCGGCTTCCTCACGGCCCGTTTTGCAATGCGCTCGACCGTTCTTCCCCGGTCGGTGACTCCCCGTTCTCCGCGTCAAGCTTTTGGAGCCGAACGAGGTTCCGCTTCTTGACGAGGAGGCGGAGGGTGCGTTCTTGCTCGATAGGGTGGAGATCTTGCCAGTTTTGGATTCGCGAGAGGGTCTGAGGGTGCCTCAGCGAGACCCGGCGGACAGAAATATCTGCTGCTCCCCGCCAATTCTGGTACACCTCAATCTCAATGCCTTTCTTCAGAACAGGACAACACTTCTGAACTTCACTTCCTGAAGTATCATTCGAAACAACTTGTTCATAGACGGGAGCGGCAGCAGGGTGGCTCGTTTTCTCTGGGCCTGTTGAGAAGTGGAAAGAAGGCTCGAGAACGACTTTCCACCTCGATGCACTTCACTCATCAATGTCCATCCCGACTTTCCACAGGCCTGTGCAACTGATCTCGGATACCAAACCGACATTCCGCTCCACCGAGGTGGTTGAAGGAGAAATAACCCACCCCGTCAGAGTTGATGAT
>JAABUH010001617.1_pt1 | contig 24237 bp, 22 predicted proteins | sample 5559121 | NCBI WGS metagenome assembly JAABUH01 (sample SAMN10711871, study PRJNA513364) | rock metagenome | isolation source: Antarctica rocks | place: Antarctica: Victoria Land, Battleship Promontory nord | collected 2015-12-28
AAGAAAGATAGCTACGAGAAAGAAGCTGACTACATATGTGTGTTTCTCAGTCGACGCTAGGCTCAATAGAAACTAGTCAAGGTGACGAAGCGAGAATAGATCTGATAAGGCTAAAAGACTGAGTCTGGCAAGGCTAGAATCGTGACATCAATGATAGTGAAGAATCTTGTGATATGTCAACGTTCATGCTGCATTTTATCATCATATAGTTATTAATTGTGATTGTGATGCATCAATCTTTCAGAAAGTTCTTCACAAACTCAAGAAGCAGTTTAGAAACTTTTCTTTTCTTCATGTCATGTAAGAGTCTGCTGTGTGTCACATTGTTAAATGCACTCTCTTCATTCAAACTCAGCAGTGAAACTACTCTTCTTCTCATGTCACTTCACACAATGTATATCTTTTCTGTAATTAATTGCAAAGTTGTATCTGTTGATCTGTGCTTGTAAACTTTCATTTGAATGTTCAATATTGAGTTGCAAACTTTTACAACATTTTGCAGATGTTCAAATATGATGAACTTTAATATTTTACTCAATGTGTCAAGTAGCATAATTGATTTATATATTTTTGCATTAAAATAATCTTTCTTATCTGACTTTTGTATCATTATTGTGACTGCACTCTTGAACTGAGTTGACTGTATTCTCTTTTGTAAACATCTTTCAAAAAGAAAGCATATTTATTCTGATGTGTCATTGATGAGTCTGCGCATTATTTTATTTATGTATTTCGTGTGTCTTGACATTTTGTCAGATGTCGCTTTGTAGATGACTCTTTTAATCTTACGATGTATCAATGAAACATCATTATCAATTGAGAGCGAGTACTTGAAGTCTATTGTGTTCAGTATGAGAATTTCTGAAAATGATAAAAAGTGAGTCTGAAACATCATCTTCACTTTATTCTGCATTGTTGTGATGATGTCAGAGCACTCTGACTTCGTCAGTGAGAGAATTGTCGCTTAAGTGAGTATGTCTGTGACTGCATTTCTTACTCATTTCGCGATTTGAAACAGTTCTCTTGAGAATTGCTCGACATTCTGCATGATCTTTCAATATTCACTGCGCTTCTGTTTTCTGATAATTTTGCTCTTTTTATTGCATGCTTGAATGTATTCTACTCAATCATCAACAATTCAACAATCTTTTTTCATTCATTGCATGCTCTTGATGATTTTTGTAAATTTCTTCGTTCACTCTGCTTTAATCATTTCATGTGATCTCATTCAGAAAGTGAAAATCTCAATGATCTTTCTCAATGCATTCAACAATTGCTTCATGTATTCATTTATGCATTAACGTTTTATCTTTTGATTCAACAGTGATTCTGACATTTGTTCTTTCAAAGTATTGATGAATTTCTCTTCATTCATTGTCTTTCAATTGCAACGCGATCTTCGCGCTGACTTTTCGCAAACTCTGAGATTTATTACTGTTTATATTGATAAATGATCTGAGAAGTTTTTCATTTCTTCATTGATTTCACATTGTATCAATCTGTTTGTGATGCTCTTTGTCATGAAGACTAAATTTATTGTCGTTTGAGATTCTTGATAATCTCTCGTAATTGTGTCTTGAGATAATGCTAGCGATGCATTGATGTTTATAATCATTTCAATTAACTCATTTGACAATAAATGTTGTCTTGAGTAGAATGATTTTTCTCATGTAAAGTGATGCAGATTGAAGTCTTTTACAAGAATGCTTTCTCTCGACATATGCAGCATCTTTTCAATGTCTGAAAGATTTTCTTTTTCATGAATAATCTCATGATCTCTGAGTGATGAATTGTATGCTTCATGAATGTGTATAACTTTCTGAGTTATTTGTGCATCATTTATTAATGTTTATAACATAATTGTATTTACATCTTTGAAGTGTCATGTTGAATATCAGATGTTGCTGTTGATTTTTTTGTTTATGTAGAAACAAATTTTATCTTCATTATTCTTCAGCGTGAAGTCAACAATTGCTGAGCAGTATGCTTTGAAAATATCATCAAATCATCAGAGTTCTTGAAGAATCAGAATGTCATAGTTTTTTATCTTTTTCTCATGTAGTAATGTTATCATCATCTTGTTTCTGAACTTGTAAATGTTGTACTGTAGTATTCGAAGCTTCTTTTGCTGAAACATTAAAGTTCACATTTTAAACTGTTTAATGTTCTCTTGAGTGTCTGCAAAGCGTTTGCTTCACTTGTAAAATTCTCAACAGAAGATGACATTGACAACAATGTGATTGACATTGACTTCAATTCATTTGATCTTGACTTCTTGATCAAGTGATTCAGTATAGTGTTTTCTGATGTGATGATTGCGCTGAACAGATGATTTTCATTCATTGAGTGCTTCTGCTTTCTCTTCAAATCGTTGTTCATCAATGATTTCAAACTGATAAATGTTTCTGTAAATGTCTTTGACATCGCTGCTTTAAGTTCTTTCTGCTCTCATACAACATGATATAAAGATCTGTGCTTTGTGACTCTCTTTATTCTTTCTTTTTCAGCTTGTCATTTATGACATTGAGAATCAAAGACTCTGTGTATGTCTTGACATGCTTCACATTTTCACATGTCTTGAGTCTGTTTGTAAGAACAATGCTTCAAGCGATGATTCAGCGCACAGTAAATGCATTTCTGCTTGTTCTTGCATTCATACATCTTGTGATCATATTCTTGACACTTTAAACATTGATGCACTCTGCAGCTTAAGTTGTAGAACTGTGTGATCTTTATGTTGATCTCATAATATACTCTTTCATTGATCAGCTTGTTCATCATTTCAGCGCTGATTACATGTATCATCAGCAAGATGTATCTCTTTTGCTCACTCTTCTTTGTGAGTCACTTAATCTTCTTGATCATCATCTTTGAATGTATGTCTTTGTTGATCTTGATGAGCGTTCTCATCTCTTTCTTCTTTATGTTCTTAGACATTTCTTTGACTTTAATCTCATGTATCACTACTTCAAAACTGATCTCGCGCAGACATGCATTCAATGATATTTCTTTGATTCAAAAATCATTTTTCTTCAATGTTCTTTTACTGCTCTTCATCTTGATTCAAAATATCAGCAGTCTCAATTATTTCTTCATTGTTTCTATGTTTTTGTGTGTCAACAATGTCTCGTCGACGTCAATTTCTCTCGCTCATCTTACTATGTTCTTCATTGTTATCATTATGATTCTCTTTACTTTTTCTTTCTCTTTGATGAAGATTTTTACTTCAAATTTCTCACAATGATTTTGCACTGACGATGATATGTCGACGTTGAACACAAGATGACTTTCAAATGATGTCATTGACTTTACGCTCATTCTCTTTGCTCAGCTGTCAACGTGTTTTCTCTTCTTCACGAACTCTTTTTCAAGTCTGCTCGTTATTTTTTTCAATCTCTTCAGCTGATTCTTCATGCGCTGATTGACAGTTAATGCAGCGACGCGTTGACATGTCAGCTTTTCTATCATCTCTGTCAAAATTTTCATCTTTTCTCAGAGCATCAGTTCATTGTTTCTACGTTCGTTGAACTTATAAAGTACTTGCAGCTTGTGTAATTTCTTCTGTATATCTTTTGTCTTGACTGAATTCTTCTGTGAGATAGTGATAATTACTTTTCGTTCATTCATTGACATCATGTCAACAACACTTCTCATCTGCTCTTAATGATCAGAATAAAGCGTAAACATCATGTCAATGATGTGTTCTGTCTTTAAATAGTTTAAGTAATTCATTTTCATGATTTTGAATTTTTTTTAATTAACAATTAATTATTACTTTAATTGAGTTTTTAAAAAAAAAAAAAGTAAACATTGAAATGCTTCTTACTTAATGATTATCATTCATTGAGCAGAGAAATATGTGATGAAAGAAAGATGCATATGATGAGAAGATAAAGTATGATTGTATTAAATAATTTTATTCTGCTCTTGATTTGACTTATGTCACGTAGACGTTGAATAAATTGTTAATATAAATGTGCAATTGCAATCGTTCAATGCATGACTTTGATCAATAGTAAAGAATGCATTTTGATTATTTTCATGAGCTTTTGATTTTTCATGTAGATAAATGTATGATCTGACATCAAGTAAAGAAGATGAGTTTAAGCTCTTTTAATATATCAACATGATTAACGAGTCATTACTTTTTTGAGCACTGTAATCACGACTTTTAAACTCATCATCTGAAACAACTATTTTATTTGATATTTTTTCATCAATTACTTGATGATACTGTCAATGTGATGAAGATGTTTTGATACTGATGCAGTTGATGAATCGCAAATTCTTCGATCACTTGTAATCACAACTCGCAGACTCTTCATCTGAATTGTTTATTTCACTAGTAGTATTTTTTCATCTCTTACTGACATCGACATGTCATTAGTCTTCTTCGTAGATCGATTGTGACTGTTAGAAGAGATGTTGTCGCATAGATGAAAACTCTGCATGATGACTTTTCTGATCATGCAACATTCTAACATCATTTGAACTGCGTCGAATTGAGATCTCTTGACTCTTCTGACTTCTATTCGAACACAGAATAGAATCAAAAGGTTCGTAGTCGACATCACGTACAGATGAATCTCGTTGCCAGCCTCTCACTTGTTATTTATAGCATTCGAAATGAGAAATCAATCTAATAGTATCTGATGATAATTTTCAAAACTGTTCAAAATAGCTGTCTAGAGTGCTGCTGCCTAACGACACTACTTTTCTTGTCACAGATCATCTTAAACTAAAAGAACTCAACTTCGATAAAAACGAATCACTTTGATATAGTGCGAGCGTGAAAGAGTTAAAGGGTACGTATTATGGGATTCTATGACCAGGGTGGTATGGCTCGGGTGCGCGCTGAAGATTTGGTACCGCTTAGTGTGAAGAAGAGCATACTTTACCGTTCTACACAGCTCCTTCAGTCATGTTCATGGCCTGGATGAAGTACTTGAAGGGTTAAAACTTGATACTGAAACAGGATCGCGCGCTCTAGAGGTGATTATAAAGAGATTTAAAGACGTTTCGAGGTGACAACACATTCTATGCAAGTTTTGCAATACCAGACGCATCTTCTACCTTTTAAATGACGCCCTATCTTTTCTCCTTGCTGTCATAAACCACCTTCGCATGGCATACTTACTTCTCGGTCTCAATCGCCAACACAACTTCCCTCGTCGGCCTCCACGCCTCAGCATCTCCCCACCGATCACTCGTCAAGCCCGCACTCCCCGGATTCTTAAACCCCCTCTCCATCTGCCTCTCGTAGCTTACTTGTCTCAATCTATTGCTCTCCCTCGGCGTCAAAGCTAGATATACCTCCACGCCAACAAGATGCATAAACGTGGCCAGCCACATTGCCATGCCAAAGCTCATGCCCAAGCTCGCACCAATCTGCTCCGGTCGTCCGCTCCGAAAGTTCGCGTGCACTACGACGCGATGGTCGACTGTAGAGTTGGGACTGCTGCACTGGGGGTAGAATTTCTTCACTGGATTGCTGGAGGCGTACGTGAAGATGATCTCGTCGCAAGACTTGGTGGTGTAGTAGGAATTGAGCATTGTGATGATGACCGCAGAGGTGACCATGATCAGACGGAGCGTGATGATAGCGCCGAGATAGAACATCGCTCTCAGCATCCAAGCGCGATGCTGGTCGATTTGGAGGCACTTGATGTTGTAGTATGCGAGGCACATGCTGGTAGTTGTAATGATTACGAGCAAGCCGACTCCCGCTTGAGTTGCGAGTGTCCCACCAAAGGATCGTCGGCAGATCATGAGGGCACCGGCGTTGGCAACGAAGACGAGGAGGATGATAACGTAGCCGTTGATGCGGTGGAAGATGAGCAGTTTGTGTCGGATGACGGGAACGAATTGCCAGACCATGAGGAAGCCGGCTGGCAGGATGGCGCTGAGGTGGAGGGTGATGCCGATTCGATGGATGCCTGTGTTGTACCAGTACCACTCGCCGGGTGAAGCGCTATTGGCGAAGCTGCTTTTGGCGGTGCCTGCGACGTTGAGGTAGGAGAGACGCGCCAAAGTGAAGCCCATCATTGCGCCTGCGAAGATGATGACTGGGAAAGTTAGCAGGATGAGGAAGAGATCAGTGGATTGCACTTACAGAGTGGGAAGTTGTACCCCTTCTGGAAACCGAGAGGACGGTAGACTTTTCGCCAGAATGTCACGAACTTGTTAGGAGTCTTCTCCTCTTGGGCATTCGTTGAGGGAGGTGGATTTGTGGTTCGCTGCATATTGACGGACGTAATTGGATACATTGTAAAGGTTGAGAGGATGCTGGGGCTGAGGCAGGGAAGAGAAAGAATACAGAAGACCAAGTGATGCTGAAAGTGATTGACTCCATCGTGAAGGGGAAATAGACTCATATATAACGTAGAACTCTTGATACTCGAAATAGGAGGGCAATAAGGTATAGAAGACACCTACTTAGTCCTCTTCGGGTCATATTTGCGCCACTAAGCCTCTTCGAGCGAGTTGTGCGGCACTAATTACGGCCTCTTGTTCGAAGGAACAATACAGTTCTTCAACAACTGCCATTTTTCATCTGATCCCCACTATCAATTCGATCAGCATCCGCAGCTTCGTTGGCAAGTTGTTGCGATGCCGCGCACACGTAGGGTGGCTGTGAACGGATGACGACAGCCAAGCAGGCAGGGTATCCTTATTTCGACTTGAACATCGCAGCGCACATGTATTGCTACCTTACTTAGCATGTTTATATTCGTACAGAGGGAATGATGCATCTCCTTCACCAAAAGAATAAAGCACAAGTCTTCTTACACAATGGTTTATCACGGAAAGCCAAGTAGGGGTTGTGATATCTGTCGCAAACGTCGTATCAAGGTAAGTTCTTCTCACCTGATCCGAGGAGGAAAGTCTGATATAGGTATAGTGTGATGAGGCTATGCCTAGTTGCTCATATTGCTTGAAGAAGCAAGTTACATGTCCTGGCTACAAGTCTCAATTTGATCCTGCTCGGAGAGATCAAAATCTCGTGGCAGCGAAGAGCGTCCAACGCCGAAAGAATGCCATCGAGAAGGCCGATCGTGAACGGATAGCAGGAAAGCATTTAGCGAAACTCTCTTCGTCGAGTGTTCCCAGAGTCCTATCACAAGACTATGAGGGTTATGCTGTTAGCTTCTTTCTCTCATCATACGTCATTCTGCCAATGGATCTGGAGGTCCGACGAGGCTTTTTGGATTGCCTGTTTCCAGTCTGGGTACAGACAGATCCCACGTCGCCATTGAGACCAGCTGTTGCTGCGGTGGCTTTGTGCCTTCTCGAGGCGTGGTCGCAACTGAAACCAGATCTACCTCTATCACTCTCCCGGTCACAGTACCTGAAAGGGCTTGCATCCTTAAGGAAGAGTCTGCAGAGCACCGAAGACATAGGCGATGACGTTCTCATGGCAGCCCTTATGTTAGACATGTACGAGGGGGTACGCTCGTTCTTGATGTCGAAACCTAACAATAGCCCTCACGTGAGCGGAACCACGGCATTGGTCGAATACCGGAGACGACTGCCATTCGCCAGCGAGACATCCCAGAGAGTCCTACTCGGAGCCCGGAACCAAATTGTGGGAAGAGCACTGAGCAACACGGAACCTGTACCATTAAATGTTTCCACGTGGGCCGACAGGACCCAGGATGTCCCGAAGACGCCGGGATTCCGGTTTGACGACCTCAACCTCGAGGTAGCAAATCTTCAGGCCTTGGCCTCACGACTTAGTTCAGACACTACAGCCCAGGACCTTCCTGTCTTGGGCATTTTGAGAAAGGCTACCGAGCTTGATCAGCGATTGTTAGCCTGGACAAGTACTGTTCCCGATGACTTGGCCCCTACTCGATTCTCTGGCCCAGAGTGCATCTTACAGAGTGTGCGCGACGCAGGACTCTACCAAGACCATTGCGATATCTATAAAACCATCTTCATCGCCAATATATTTATATCACACTGCTGTTCGCGCATTAAACTCCAGCTGACGATCCTCGCCTGCCTTAAGCATCTCAAAAGTGATAATCTCGACACAGCATCGGTGACAGCATTGGAGATTACTCAAGAGTTGGCCGACACCGTGTGTGCCAGTATACCATATTTTCTAGGAGATAGAATGATGACCGGCCGCATCGATGATAAGACTGTGCAATATCCGCACATTGCAGGGCTCTTAGTACCTGATGATCATTATGTAGGAGCAGCTGCGCTCGGGGGTTGGTTTCTTGCTGCACGGCTTTCGGAGCTTCTCTCACCAAGAGTGCCTTTGAGAATTGGGCAGCGGCAATGGATTGAAGGCCAGATGCAGCGGATTGTAAAGATTTATGCCATACAGCCACATAAAGTATCTTAAATACTGGGATCTATCGTCAATTGAATGAATGCTGGATATCTTGGTATGCGACTCTCACCAAATGCTCCTCTACACTCATCTGAGTGGGTTCATCAAACGTCAACGCTACTGCGTAGCTGCATTACAGCAGTCGTATAGGTGTTGATTACCGTAATACTTGTTTGGGTTGATGAATGAGCGTGCTTGCACAAACACGTCGGCCTCGTTAAGAAGGATAATAGCCTTCCAATGATGTAAAGGAATAACAGATTTTGCGTGAAGTGCTGAAGGACCTGAGGATCGCTTTCCTAAGCGGTATCAGCAGGTGCGATGAAGGGTTCTTGTGCGGATAGCTCACTCGGATGTCCCAATTCAGAATTGCTCTCTCGAGCGCTGTCCGAAGGCCAACCTTTCCAGCAGCCTTTCGATAGCATTCCTCGGTTGCAGGCCTCCACCCTTTGCAAACCGCTTTCGCGGTGTTGTTAACTGAGGTAACTTGAGCTCTCCTCTTAGCGTCATAGATTTCGTGGATACGTTGACGACAGGTCGGGAAGTGCGGGGGTACTTAATTTAGATACTTTCGAACCTCATCAAAAGCGACATAGCCTGTTGATAGTTGACCTTCGCAATCTAATCGACTATAAACGCCGCATTTATAATCCTTCGCTGTTGTGACTTCCTTTCCTTCATCTTCTCAGCATATATCAGATAATTTTAGATCTCTTCCTAGTAGGCTGCGAAGCAGCATTCAATGTGAGATCACGAGATCGACGTATTTGTTGAAATATGCTATATATCTGAATAGGATTTTTCCAAAGTGTGTTCACATTTTAGTCGATTCGTCAACCAACAGTATTGAAGGGGCCGACTTCCATCTAATTTTCTGTTTTATGACCCGCTCTAATCTTGTTGTCACAGAAGTCAGTGACGACGGCGAAGCCTTGACTAAGGACGTAGTTTTGAAGACGAGTGTAAACTTCATTCGAAACATCGTACTGCTCATCGATTTGTGAATTCTTCAGATTTTCAGGTGAAGTTTGATCTCTGATCTTCTGCGCAGCTGTTCATACCGGTAAACTAGACCTCTTCTGTTTGGAGGGCTCCAGAGTCATGGCTAATATGCTGTAGATATTAAGGCGAGCAATATTTTAATCGAATGGGAGGAGGACCATAAGGGAATTAAAATTGTGCAGGTCCAGCTTACTGATATTGAAGATGCTGCACGTGTGCCTCCTGAATACAACATCTTCGATAAACAGGTAGGCAACTGAATTTGGCGTAGTCCAGAAGCGCATACGCAGGGTCGCGTAAACAAACCCTCCGATATGTTCTCTTCCGGTGTCGTTGTAAGTTGCTAAGCTCACTACAGCCCCTTGAGTCTTGAAGTGACTGCTCACTACTGTTCTCGCAGTGCATTTACGCCTTGCTTAGACGAGTCATTTTCGCCATTGGCGAAGACGAGCTCACGGAAGGCGAGGAGCCATTATCTCTTGTCCTGGAGCGCCAGATTTCTTATTTCGCCGACGTAGCCGGACTGAATGCGCTCTTGAACCACCTTGGCGACAGCCCCTGGTGTGTGAGGTCCTTAAGGTTCTTCGGGACGGCTTTAACAAGACTAACCCGCGGAGGCCTGTCTCTCTGTGGAAGGGTGTTGACGCGGATTTTAAAGATCTTATTGGCGGTTTGACGAACTTAGATCCGGCGAAGAGGCTGACCGCGCATGAGGTATTGGCACATAGCTGGTTTGAAGGCTTTTGAGCGAATAATTGGGTCAGATGTACGTGCTGTGTCCCAACCCATGCTAATGACTACCAAGCTGCTGGATACAAGAAAAAATTGGACCATGTGGTGCACTAGAGAAATCCCAGGATCAAACGATAGAGTAGGATAAATCGTGTATATTTGGAACCCCCGTTGTGACGAAACCAGGTGATCTACACGCTAATGACCCAAGCTCTTGGATCCCACATTAGGCCCAGCTTGTCACTTAGCCATAGCGTCGCTTCCTTCTGAATCCTTAGACTTGTGAGAATTTGGGCGACGCTGGGGCGTGTTGCGCTGAGTCTGTAATCCGTTGTCCTAATCGTCAATTCTCCTTGCTCGATTTAAAACTCCTTTAGTCGTCCATTCGAATAAGATTCTAGCCTCGGAAGCAGTACTCTTCCATAATTTAACGTAGCACTCTTAGAGGTCTGACGAGAAAGGCTTTTTGGAATGTTTGTCTCAAAGAATGAGCTGACGCATGGTATCTGAAACGGGATCTATGGGGCCTACCGATGCGATGAACGACAGCTGGCCACTTCGACGTGGGCTTTCGGATTGACTGTTTGGCTGTTGTTTGGCCACCTAGCTGGCAGAACTTTTGCTGTTTGGCCACCTAGCTGAACGGGCTAGGTGGGCTTCTGGTCTATGTATGTGGAAGTTGGCCACGTCGACGTGGGCTTCCGTTCGCTGTTTGGCCACATGGTCATTTAGCCACGTGGAATTTTCGACTGTGTATGAGCTCAACGCGTGGGTAAAGCGCTGTTACTGCTCTGTCGATGAGATTGTTCAGCTCTTCTGACAAGCATTGCTCGCAGAAGGTTCGTAGCCAGTACCTCGTACAGGTAAATCTCGTTGCCGGCCCTGGCGCTCAACTATAAAGCCTGTGCGATAAGAAGAATAGGGCCAAACAGCATATGGAGTGGATTCCGTGGATCATCTTGGATTTCCATATGTAGACTGTCACTTAGTTTGATAGCTGACCTGGCGTGTCTGATCATCGATTGTCATTTACACACATTCGATCTACTACTTCTCAATCATTAAACTGTCTTCGTGAATCGGCATTGAGAGATCTGAAGACTGGACGAACCAGTTATCTAGTAGCTGAGTTGGATGAAAAGTGTGCTTTTGGCAATTGGATTGGTTGACGACTCGGAGACCCGAATAAAGAAATAGATTGAAAATGAAACCATCACTGTGTAGAAACATAAACCTGAAAATTCAAGATTCAGATTTCTAGAACAAATGGTATGTGCTCGCATACTAAACTACAGCCCTTGAATCCCTCAATTACGGACAAGAGCGTCCAGCTCCCAATACGCCTCTGCAATGCACTCATCGTCCTACAAAGCAATCGCGAGACCAAGGATCCCAACCACACCAGCAGCACCCGCAGCAAGTGCTCCCGTAGGCCTCACAGCCCCGCCTGTTGTAGCCTTCGAGCTCGTAGCGCTAGCCGCCGACGCACCAGATGAGGAAGGACCGCTCGTTGTGCTCATCATTCCACTGCCTGTCGACGATGCCCCACTAGTCCCCGTTGCACTGCTTGACCCACTTCCCGTCGTCGTCTCATTAGCAGTCACGCTCTGAATTCCCGCCGCTGCAGACGCCAGCCCCGCAAAGCCCGTATACGTATGCAGATAACTCTTCACGTCCGTCGGCAGTGCTGTAAACCAGCTTGGTGATGAGCCAGCGCTAAAGGCCGATTCAAAGGAGCTGGCGTAGGAAGGGTCGTTGACGACATTGCTGATGAAGGAGTGGGGAGCGGCGGTTTCAAGAACCGAGAGGACGGAGGAGGTGGGGAGGGCGGAGGCTAGTTGGTTGGCGACGCCGCCAAGGGAGAGGAGGACGGCTGGATCGGTGGGGAGGGCTGTTAGGCCGGCGATCGAGGCTCTGATAAGAATGAGCATGCGTGACGGTGAGTTGAGACGGTGAGTGAGCTTACAATGAGAGTAATTCGGGGAGGTTTTGCTGGCGCTTCTCATGTTCTGGCTGTGGAGCTGCGATTGAGGAAGCCGCGAGGGCGAAGAACACGAATATGAACTTGTGCATGATGCGCGGAGGATAGAAGAGTATGGGGATTATTTCAATTTCAATTTCAACTTCAACTTCAATAATGACAACAACTGCAATGCTGAGGATAGAGTGAGCGGCATAACTAGTGTTAGAGTGTTATATTAGCATTTCCTTGATATTGGTGTGCGACGGCTGTGGCTTTGCGATCTATGCGCCACAATCATGGCGTCATTGTTCACACAGTCGAAAGATCTTCTGACAGCCATGGGAAAATCTCTACTCTTTACATCTTCTTCACCACTTTGCCTCTCTAATTTTGCCAATCAACGGGCTTCAGCCTCTTCCGGCGCGTCCTCCGCAAAACATGGAGACTCTAGTCCTCGCTGAACGGGGAAGGTCGGCACACTCGGCACATCTTCTTCCCTCACCGTGACGTCAAGGTTGATAGTTCTTCTCGAGTCTTAAATTTTCAATCGCTACTAGACACTGAATTTCTATTCGCGTATTAAAGCCAACCGTTCTCATGTTTTCTCGTACATTCAAATCTGCGAATTCTAGGCTCTCACAATTGTCATCTCAACTATCACCGCAAGTCAAACTGTCCCAAATACGCACCATGGCTACACAACACACCCACTGCAAACTTAACACCGGCGCGCAAATCCCAGCCATCGGTTTTGGTACATGGCAAGACGCCGACGCCCAGGAGGCTGCCGTCACCGAAGCCCTCAAGGCTGGCTACATCCATATTGATACTGCCCGAATTTACGGCACCGAGCCTGCTGTCGGACGAGCAATCAAGAAAAGCGGCATCCCGCGCGAGAAACTCTTCATCACGACCAAGCTATGGAACAACAGCCACCACCCCGATGACGTGATGCCCGCCCTAGAAGCTTCCCTCAAGGACCTCGACACCCCCTACGTCGACCTGTACCTCATGCACTGGCCCTCCCCCTTCGCCCGCAGCGACACCCTCATGCCCAAGGACTCGAACGGCAAGATCCAGCCCGGCGAGGCCGACTACGTCGACACGTGGAAAGCCATGGAAGCCACCCTCAAATCCGGCAAAACCAAAGCCATCGGCATCTCCAACTTCTCCAAAGCCGAAGTCGAGCGCCTCCTCAACGAAACCTCCGTCGTCCCCGCCGCACACCAGCTCGAGCTCCACCCCTGGCTTCAACAGCACGACTTTGTCGAATGGAACAAGAGCAAGGATATCCACGTGACGCAGTACTCGCCCTTTGGCAACCAGAACGAAATCTACAGCAGCGGGCAGCATCTGGGCAAGCTGATTGACGATGAGACGCTGGTTGAGGTGGGCAAGAAGTATGGCAAGAACGGCGCGCAGACGGCGTTGGCGTGGGGGATTGCACATGGGCATTCGGTGCTGCCGAAGAGTAAGACGCCGAGCCGGATTCGGGAGAATTTGGAGGGGGACTTCACATTGAGCGAGGAGGATGTGAAGAAGTTGGATGGGATTGATAAGAAGATGAGGTTTAATGACCCATCGCGAAGCTTTGGGTGGGAGTTTTATAAGGATTTGGAGGGGAAGAAGTAGGGGTCTGCATATATAAAAACTTGTAGTACAGAAATATGTCAGCGTTATATCAAGACGTTACAAGATCGAGTTCTATTGAGAGCCAGGTAAATCTGCCGCCACTTTCAGTTGTCGTAGATGGTTGTGGATGAACATCGTCGAATATTGGGTGACCGTGGACGTAGAATTCGGTACTGCTGATACTTCCCCAATTCGAACCTCCAAAGCAAAATGAGGGTATTGTGATGTAGGCCGAGTATGTTAGCACAATATTACGCACAACAGCCTCGCGATTGAACAGGCAATAGTGAAACTCTTTTGCCAGATTTATGTCTTCATTTAGCCACAATCTCTGCAAAAACACACGCCGCACCCTCCATTCCCTACCATCCCCTCCCGCAACCAATCAAACCTTCGTATACTATTCCGCCTACACACAAGTCAGCCCTCACAATTCTCCCCAACTATACAACCCCTCTGGTCACTACGCTACCACCTCCCCCTCTAGAAACCAAATGTTCGGAACATACCTTAACAGCATACTTCCTTTGCGGAAAATGCGTCGCCCGCTTCTTCTGCTTCTCGCTCTTAATGCCGGCCTCGTGCTTCGTCAAGCGCCTCCGGATGGCCCTCGTCTGCTTCGGGCGCAGGTCCAGCGGCAGGTATTTCTTGTTCTTGTAGAACTTGCGGAGTTGAGAGCGCTGGTTGGCGTTGATGACGGTGAGGACGCGAGCGACGGATTTGCGGAGGTCGTGGCTGTGTTGCGAAAAAGAGGGAAAGTATTAGCTGGTTGGTGGTTGCATTTTTAGGGTGCGTAGCCACATATGTAGACTGGTAAAACGGGGCAGGGTTAGAAGGGTCTGAGGAGAGCGTAGGAGTTACATTTTTGTGAGTTTTGAGGCCGCGCCTCCAGCGATTTTCTGGACGCGGAGTTGGCCCAGCTCAGTCTTAAGGTCGAGGAGTTGTTTTTTGAGGTCTTCTTTGCTCTTGCCCCAGAGCTGGCCGGCTTTGACCTTGGAGGTTGACTGTCATTGGAATCAGCAAACAGCCCTAGTATAAGTCTTTCATACACCCTTACCATCTTGATTGTGTGTCGGAGGTTGTCGAAACTGATCAAGGTGTCGTTATCATCAAAGTTCTGGATTGTGTGGCGCTAGGGTTTCCGAACATCAAGCGAGAGGATGGCACTAAGCCCAATCGCGTGATCTCTAATTCCGCGTCATGCTGGACTCAAACGATTGAACAAGCAGTCCAGAATGCGATGCTATAAAGAAGGATTGCGGTCTTCTCTACACAATTCTTTGCAACCCTCAGCACCACTCCTTGAGCAAACATGTCCACCTCGACAGGAGCGGGTTGGGCACAGCTCCGCCAGCAGGCCCGGAGCCTAGAAACTCAGGTCAGCAACGCTGGCAACTCTCCTTCCAACGACGAAGTTGATTGATAGCAGACCGAAAACCTCTTCCACACCTACTCCCAATTCTCATCCTCCCCAAACGTCCCTCCAAAACCTACAGAAGACGAGCAAAAAACCGAAGCCCAATTGCAAGACATCCTAGAAAGAGTACACCTTTCCCTCCTTCCATCAATAACAACCTACCCCCCAAAAAAACAAACCCCACAATCTGACCCCACAAAACAGCGCGAATCCCTCATCTCCCAACTCTCCCGCCTCCTCGACTCCGAATCCACCCTCACCGCCTCCGCCCTCAAACAAACCAACCTCGCCCGCCACCGCGAAATCCTCCTCGACCACCGCCGCGAGCTCGCCCGCCTCCGCTCCACCCTCACCGACGCCCGCGCCCGCGCAAACCTCCTCAGTACCGTCCGCAACGACATCAGCGCCTACCGCTCCAGCAGCCAAAACCCCGCAGACGCAGAAGCAGATTACATGCTGGACGAGCGGGGCAGGATCGACAGCAGTCATGGGGTGGTGGATAGCGTGCTGGGCCAGGCGTATGCGATCAATGAGGGGTTTGGGCGGCAGCGGGAGACGCTGGCGAGTGTGAATCGGAGGATTGTGGGAGCGGCGGCGCAGGTGCCGGGGATTAATGGGTTGATTGGGAGGATTGGGGCGAAGAAGAGGAGGGATGGGATTATCCTGGGGGGTTTTATCGCTTTCTGTTTCCTGGTGCTGTTGTATTTTAGATGATACCTTTTCAGAGCCAAGCTGGATGCAGGGGCCGTTTTGAGCTCTATTAGTGGGAATGGGTGTTATTTGGAATTGGGTATCTAGCGCAACCTACATGTACAAGAAGCAACACCTATCTAACCGCTGCGATGGGCAATCCCTTTCCCCCTGCCATGACCCTCCCCGTCAATCTCTTCACTCCAGCCAGCAACCCCTCCCTCTCGCCCTCTTCCGCAACCCCACTCCCAGCCCACCTGATCTTCCACGACTCATCAACCAGATATACATATCCGACCTTCCCATTCGCGATCCCCAACTGCTGTCGCATCTCCTCCCCGAACCCCCTCCTAACCACAAAATACCTCCCCCACAACTCCCTCTCCAGGTTCTTCCTCGTATTCGGCAAGAAGAGGCGGATCAGACCCGCTTTCATCCAATCCTCTTCAATATTGATATCAACCTTTTGCACCCGCGCTTCCTTCATAAGCCTCTGCAGTTCCTCGCCACGGGGGCCCGCGAAAAAAGTCCGACACTGCCGTTCGGCCCACGTGCCCGAGTATACAGTCACGACGCTGACGCTGCCGGCAAGCACTCTCGACGTATCCCTGACCTCCCTTGCGTTCTCCAGAGTGTAACCCCTCATATTAGGGAAATAGAGCGCTTTGTCCGCTTTGAACAATTTTCGTGGTGCGAGGAAAGATTTGCCCTGGGAGTAGTTCATGTTGGTCCATTCGCGGAAGTAGGGCTTGCTGACGGCTGCCGTCCTGAAATTGTGAAGGAGCGGCGAATTAATTCGCTGAGCTTAGAGCGATTGAGGGTTCGAAGAAGAATAGGGGGAAGAAGGGACGGAGGCATACAATTGTTTCCGCCTTTCAAGATGCTTATCATAGTTGAAAAAGTCATCGCGGCGCTGGCGCCAGGTGCGGGGATCTATGCCGCTGTTCTCGCCTGGCTTGGGCGGACGAGGTTGGCCTAAAGGGCGGGAGAGTGGTTGGGGGATGTGTTTATCTTTTGCTGGCTTGGCGGGCGGATTGGGGGAAGGGAAAGAGGAAGAGGAAGTGGTGGTTGTGGATGTTTGGCGGACGAGCCATGGCTGTGGACGGGTGCGTCGACATGATAGGCAGAGCCGTTGGGAGGATTGGAGGTGCGTGATTCGGAAGGGAAAAGTTGTAGGTTTGTGCATTGAGATGGTGGAGGGCTTGGTTGGGGGGAGACGTGGAAGCTGCGATTTTAGCGCAGACACGCGTGCACGTGGTTCATAAAGCCCTTGCCCTAATGGAGCGGTCTGACCTAAGCCGCCTCGAGAAGACTGAAACTGATTGTGCATACACTTCGACATCTTTAGAGTCAAGACTTTCAAGTGTCTTGAGGACAATGGAATTCTACATTATCATACCTACAACTTTCTCCGCGATCACATGCTTCGACTGAAGCCCCCCTAATTCAGAGAGCGCTGCAGTCGACTTGGAAAGGCGCGTGAACTACGAACGTTTGAGACTGTGAGAGTAGATTGGAAGGCAGGAGGGAGGTGAGATTGGAGTGTCATGGCGTATAACTTGTTATTGTGGCACTCCACCTCTATAAACAAATCCCCATCACACTACCCCCTACGCTATTGCAGGCAGCCGCATGCAGATGACTCGCTATTTATCTAGAGTGGTGAAGGATAAACGGCTTTTTGAGGACAAGATTTCTAGCCCCCCCCCCTTTTCCTTATACATCCCCTCCCCCCACCTCCACTCCTTTCTCCCCAGCTGCTCAGAGCAACGACGACGACGACGACGACGGGAGTGTGGACAAGATAAAACCAGTGCAAACAGCAAGGCCAGCAGAGCCTAGTTCAGTATATCAACTAAGATAGCAAGCATGTGTCCATCTAAAAAGGGCGGGCTATACCCAAAAAAAAACACCCCCCCAGAAAACCCTCGAAATATTCTACCGCCATTGCAAGGCTCGAACTCCCTGAAGCCAAGGATCCCAGTTCCAGGACACGTTCAAGTACCGCAAGCTCTCAGAAAGAGCGGGTGCCTGCTACCATACCATTCCCGTCCTCGATGAGTATACGTCCCTTATTCCCAGTTATTATTCCTTTGTTTGTGACAATGTTCAAAATCATTGCGTATTGTCTGCTTTTCGTTGATTTTTATTAATATGCTATACTTAAGAAGATATAATGAATCGATTTGTATAGTGGTGAAGATGGACAGTACACATTGACAGCTTTTCTCCCTCCTGCCTTGATTTTCATGTAGACTTTTGGTACCAACCCCTTTTCTTACGTGCACACCCCCGGGCCTCTGGAATTAGTCCGCAGAGCCACGTCAGCACATTAAATCATATCCCTTTGACCTCGCTGTCGTCACATCTCGCTCGAAGCTCTTGTTCTGGGAGGGAGAAAAAGGAGAGGGAAAGAGAGATAGAGAAATAAAAACAGAGATGGACAGTGAAGATATCCGCAGCGTTTCACATATAGGTACAGCGGTGAGAAATCAGTTGTAGCCGATGTTCCAAAACCACTGTTTCAAGCTCATTTATGTGCTTCGAAATTGTGGGTCAAAGCATAGCTGAACTTTCCGTATTTGTACTTGTGTTACCACTCAATCCTGGTGTGGAGCTGAGTTGCGTTCAGTAGGTTGGTTCTATGTGTAAGAAGAAGGGGTGTACCAAAGTACCTACCCTTTATCAAGGGCTTTCTGTGTAACTTTACGGTCTCGGAATGCTAGTAACCCCCAAAGCATCCTTGCCGACTACCTCTTTGACGCCAGGTTCCATGAGTTTCGCTGGTATTGTGGCTTTTCCTGTACCCCATATCTTGGGGGATAGACTGTCGATGATCAACATCTATTACTGCGTTCCACGTAGTTTACGACCAGGGTCGTACGCTGACTGTGATAGGAAAGCCCAGACTGCCCAGGTTTATGGGCTGCTGGGATCTTTGAGGCTTTTTTCGTACTTTCAAATACCGTCTTAGATTTGCTTATTAAGTACAAAGCCTCGTTGCAGCTGTTGTGGGGAGCGCTCGGAAACAAGTCCGGCGTTTGGCTTTCCTAAAGCGGCAGGTTGTCGAAACCTCCGTATGTGCCGTCACCCATTTCTTGCCTGCGGTCAGAGTACCTTCATCTTAGTTTCGCAACCATCATTCCTGGCTCCTCGACAAAACCCCTAACCCTCTCCCCCATCCTCGCCATGGTTGCTCCATCAACAACCCGGTGATCAGCGCTCCAGCTGAAATTGATGACTTCTTTCTTCACCACCTGATCCTGGTGATCAAACGCTGGGATGGTTCTTGCCTTCCCGATTCCTAGAATTCCAACCTCGCTCTGGACAAGTATAGGAGCAACATAAGTTCCACCAATGCTACCGACGTTGCTGACAGTGATGGTACCGCCTGTCAAATCTGAAATGGAGAGTTTGCCCTCACGTGCGAGCGATTGGAGGCGGGCGAGTTCGGAGGCGATGTCGAGGATGGAGAGGGAGGAAACGTTTTTAATATTGGGAACTAAGAGGCCTTGAGGTGTGTCTACAGCTACGCCGATGTTATGTCTCTCGCGCATGATGAGCTGCGGGACTTCCTGTTCATTGCCCGCTTCGACGCGAGCATTGATCAGGGGAAAGTCTTTGAGAGCGAGAGATACGGCTTTAATGATGAAGGGAAGGTAGGAGAGCTTCTGGGAAATTGCGGGATGGACGTTCAAACGTCGGCGAAGTGCAGAGAGAGGTGTCAGATCTATCTCATCGGTGTACAGGAAATGGGGTATGGTGAGTGAGCGGGTCATAGTCCGGAACATGTGACTTTGGACTGGTGTGAAAGTAGTTGGAGTTTCGATTTGAGATCCAGTTACACTGCCAGACGGCCGAGACGAATGCTGCTGGGGTGTAGGATAAGGACTCTGGCTTCGGTTTGCTGCATATTTGAGGACATCGTCTTTCAGTACTCGCCCATCTCTGCCTGTGCCCGTAAGATCTGCTATATTGATATCCAAACCTTTGAGAAGGCCCCGGACAGCCGGTGTAGCTAGCGTTGCGTGTCTCTCCGTAGATGCTGCTGTTTTTGCATCTCCACTGATGGGTGTATTTCCAGGTTGATCCCGAACAAGTTCAGCAGCTTCCTGTGGCTGCTGTAGAGAAGATGGCGGTCCTGGTTGTTGAGTTGGGGGAGCTATGACGGCCTCAGCCTCAAGTCCAGCATCACCCTGGACATCAATATCGCACAGCGGCTACCGACTCCCATCAGCCCGTACCCCAATCGTTCTACTTCGGGCAGAACCTAACCTTTCCAACCTGTGCCATATCCTCCGCACCGTAGTGTAGCTTTTTGATCACGCCATCGTATCGGGACGTTATCTATTTAGCCGTCATCAGACCTGTTTTAAGGCGTTCCCTTTGTTGCCAGCGTACCTCAGCCGCTGCCTTGTCCGATTGGACCTCGCAGATCTTGTCGAATTGCTCGACGCGTGCTTCGGGTTCCACGAACCATTGTATGATCTGTACTTCTTTGATCCCTATAAAATTCAGCGTGCTATATTAGAGATGCCATTTCAAGGTTCACCTTCGCCAATGTCAGGTAACAGGAAGGGTTTGATGACTGCTAGGGGGGTAGAACTATGAAAGTTGCGGTGGGGCCGAAGATGTCTTGGGTGATATGTAGACTTTGGAATATGGCGGCATATTCGAATGCATTGCTTGGGAATAACCATTCTCAACTACATTGTAGTCTAATACAATCATCTTCTTCTCCATTCAATATATTTGTCCATATTGAAAGTGCATAAAGCAGCCGATGGTAGCCGAGTCCTTTCACGCAGGACTGGATGAATTTGTGAAGGACTCAACTAGTCAAACAAGAATATAAGAACATCCGTTTTCTCTTCAGAATAACCAAAGCATAAACGTTGTGTGTAATTATAACTAGTGGAACTATAACAAGACATTCGAACTTCACAATTATTTATTAAACAGCATAATAGGCCTTTCTTTCATGCCTTCCGCAAAGAAACTGTAGAATAGGGCATAATTTTCCCTATGCCTGCTCTGACATACACGTTCGGAAATCCAACCCCTCAACGCAGGTACAACAGGCTCCAGGATAAGAACTCAAGTTGCCCCGCTCCGTGATTATGAAACCGATTTGGTGATACGTTGAAGCAGTACAGAGGTCCTTGTTCCACATTCTCATCGTGTCTTCCGCCTTCCTCGAACGAGCCCCAACCAATCATTGACCCTTGCGGCGGACCGTAAGCATCCATCGGTCTATTTGATGGTCCTGCGAACCCGCTGTGGGGACTCCCTCAAGGCAGTATCTGAGACGCCGCATAGACACCATTACAAGCTGTCAAAGTGTTGCAGTCCTCGCAGTCTTCGGGCCGCTGCCGATGCTTTCGAGGCTCGAGCGGTTCTATTATATAATTCGGATCAAGTCTTGTAAATCGGCACGTTGTTGGCAATCTCTCGTATTTGTAAACCCTACGCAGAGGCGCGGAAAACTCAAGTTGACGCATATCACCGAGTTCGTGTTGATACTTTGCGGTTGGGGAGAAACTATACTGAAGTAGTTCGCCAACAGGTGGGAGTTTCGAAGGCGGTGATGCGTATGCCTTAGCTTTTCTGACGAGCTTTATTATGTTTGAGCTAATACTAGAAGATCTCGGCTCTGCGGGTAGTTGATGGTATGACTGTAGTTATGTCTGATTCTCGATTTCTCTTGAGACCCAATTCCGGACAAAATATACTTGTATTGGGTAGAAAATTCCAGTTGATAATGCAAGGACGTGGTCTCAGCCTCATGTGGTTCACAGGAGAAGAGCCGCACATGCAGCCGGCTCTATAGGTGAACGCTTGGGTCTATCCCGGAGACTTAGGACGTGGAGATAGATGCGTCAGGTAGAAGTCGCGCCCATAGAAGCAGAATCGAGGCTCTCGAGGGCTTAACAACTTTCTGTCTTGCCGTAGAAGTGACCCATCAGGCTACTACCCCACTCATCGCGTGGGACTAATTATGCCTGACTCTAGAAGTGCACGACGCAGGTCAAAATGCCTTCACCAACTTAGCCTTCAGGACCCAATCACATCAACGATTGCCCGCTAACTTCTAGGTGTAGCAATCTCCTAATTGGATCCGGAGTATTATGAACTCACAGGACCCAGCGGGGCCGGAAGCCCGTAAGGCCCATCGCGAGACAACGTTGAGAGTGGTGACATCCGAAGCACACTTGGGTTCGGTAGGAACCAGCACTCCATCTACGAGTATTGGCGGGTGCGTATCTAGTTCGTAGGGCCGAACGCTAGCCTAAGGCTATTTACACATCTCCTAGAGCCGATTTGCTGCTGAAATTTACAAAGACAGAGCATACTTTGGTTTTACATCAGTGCTGGCGCTATTCACTTCCTGTAGCGATCGAACTGCCTGCGCTGTGGAAGCGCCGGCCATGAACTGCGTTGGCGGGAGTCCCCATAGCGGCTAGCGTCAGAGACAGAGGTACAGGTATATGGTAACGAAGCATCAGAAGATGTTATCGAATTTCTATTCGCCTGAAAGCTTTATTCGCTAACTTCTGATACTCACCTGGATTGATTAAGCGAGGGATGTGAGGGCATAGATAACGGTAACAGATAGGCGGGAGTCTAAGAGGCTGAGTTGCGTGGGATATTCAGCGAATTCTTGCATATGCATGGAGGGTGGGGTGTGTAGGTGAGAGGCAAAGGGCGTGATGTGGATGTGGAGGCTAGAACGAAAGGAGACGTGAAACGAGGATAATGGGATGTGTAGGGTGAGCAGATGGAGTGGTAGTCGTAAGTACCTTCGAGCTGAAGGATTCGGTAATCAGGAACAGCGTCGACTGCCGCGCACAAGGGATGTGGCGAGTGGTACAAGGAGATCCGAGTTGAGCGCTTATATGCGTATGAGAACCGTGGGGTGATGAGTAGAACAGTTATCTGTGGTCTGCGAGCTCGTGGGAGACGTCCAAGGATGGTGTGGGATGTGTGGGATGTGTGGGATGGTTAGTAATAGGCCTAGGGGTAGATCTCGTGAGTCCAACTCATCCTGTAGGTTTCGGTATGTTGGCAGAGCCGCTGGCAAGGTTGTTTTAGCGAGAGCAAGGCGTATGGGTTCGACTTATTGCTCATAGTACACAGTGTTCATGAACTGTGAAGCTGTGCTTTATCCCCATGATCCAGTATCAGAAGTCATCGCAATCAAGAGCAGTCTTTTAATGCGTGACCAGGAATACCTTAGTCATGCCATGATCTGGTAAGGTACTCGGCAAAATTGGGATCTTCGGGCTGGAGAAGGCAGAGCACAACATCCATGATCGACTCTGGTTTGCTTGCTCCCCGACAGCTGCTTCGAGGGCTAATTTAGTGCGTTGTTCCGATATATGGGGCCATAGTCTTCGATCCTCTGAAGTTATTGGCCAGCCTTGTAGGTTCAGCACAGCGATGCGATGGCGCAGACGAGGGGAGCGTCTGTTCGTATGGTGTAGTTAGGTATGTCAGACGAGGCACAAATGCTAGTTCGCTGTTCTGTCCATTGAAACTTTCAGAACCAAGTCGAAGGATCAGTAAATAGATTGTTTCAAATAGGAAAACACCAACGCTGTGAACCCAGCTGCAGCAAGTGTGCTTAGTAGGCTTGTCTAATATTGCGTTGGAAGATGTGTTAAGATCCTTTCAGAGAGAGAGGCCCTTTTACTATTTTAACGTGGACGTGCCGTTCAGGGTAAGCAAACAGACTCTGAAAGCAACCGGATTGGTAAATCATCTATACGGTGAATAGTCTTGGCATTCTACCTAGAAGCGTCAAAAACCAGAGAGGGATATTGATGTGAAGTTTGGAAGTCAAAGATTCCCCAAGCCCATTATTATCAACCCAAGGTTGTGTAACATCGGTTCTGCGGAGCGCATGTGATACTGTGATACGCCATCAGGATTATTTATGAATTATGACCACTCACCCACTTTATGCAGGGTCATCATTACCGAGTAAAGAGCCGAATGACCGGAACCAGGGTTGAGGCTGCAGTAGTCATTAAAGACATCGAGATCTCTTTTGCATCATACTGTCGACCGAAATTCTTCTCTTCAGTAAAGTCGGTACCAGTGATGGTCGGAAAGAGCGTTGTGGAAGAGCAACGAGCAACAATGTTTTAATATTCTGAATATTAGCGCACGGTCCGCCCCAATGAAATCTTATTTCGCTTCTTGCCCTTCTTACCCCGTCATTTGTAGATGTTGTATTTGACTCCCCAGAATTACAAAACTGCCGAGTATCTTATTTTGTTTCGTTCCCACCACATCGCGGCCTGGCCTGCGAATGCACCGTTTTGAAAAGAAAAGGAAGGTGTACAACCGTAACGTGCTCTGCCTCGAGCCCTTTGTCATACGTCGTCTGCCAATGCTTCCCTCACTGTTCCTACGACCATTCTCTGCACTTCCGTCAAGCTTGCAGCACAATCA
>JAABUH010001618.1_pt1 | contig 24202 bp, 24 predicted proteins | sample 5559121 | NCBI WGS metagenome assembly JAABUH01 (sample SAMN10711871, study PRJNA513364) | rock metagenome | isolation source: Antarctica rocks | place: Antarctica: Victoria Land, Battleship Promontory nord | collected 2015-12-28
GCTTCAAATGTCATAAATTTGATCACATGACTAAGTTTTGCAGAAAGAATCAACGCTGCGAAAAGTGTGCAGACAAGCATCACATCAAGAAGTGTGTAATGTCTTTGAACAGAAGATGTTGCGTCAACTGCAATGAAAATCATGAACTCTGAAGATGCACATATCTCAAGTGACAACAGCAGATGAAACAAGCATTCGAAATTTATAGAAACAGATCGTTCAGCTATTCAAAAGCATCTAAATACAATCGCACATTCTTCTTGCTGTCTCTGAACTCTTTAAATTCAACGAACTCTTTAGATTCAATGAACTTTTCAGATTCAACAAACTCTTTCGATTCAATGAACTTCTCAAGCTCAGCAACAATCATGTTGAAAACATGCAGTTGAATCACTGATAAATCAGCTTGACAGATAGTAAAAATCAAGAAAAGACGAGTCAATCTTTTCTCTTGTGTAAGTAATGACTCAGATGAGACAATATCTGAGCAGATTCAGAAACGTTCAATCAGAAAGTGAGAAAGACTCTCAATGATTGAAAGCATACAAAGAATCTTCTCATCGCAAAGTCAACAACAGCTATGAATAACTCTATGATAAAACAATCTTTTCTACGAATTCTACAGTACAACATCAGAAAGTCATTAAGAATTCAAGAATCATTTTTAATTGACAGAGAAGTTCACGAATTTGACATAGTAGCTATACAGAAGCAAGATTGCAACAACAATGATTCACAATCATTTAGCTCAGCATACAACTTCTTTCATCTAGTGAAAAACTCATCATCTCAATCAAGAACATGCATATACATTAAAAAATGTTTAAGATTCGATCAATGAATAGTAGAAACAGCTGAGTCAGACATTTGCTCAATCAGAATATTAACTCGCAACGCAGATGACAAAACGCAGATGCTAAGACTTCTAAACGTCTACAATTCATGCTCACTGTTTACTACATTCACAGAGAGATTTTCAATCATTTCTTGTTTGAATGAACTACTCAAGAATGACTGTGAACAACTGATCATAAAAGATTTCAATCTACATCATTCTCATTGAGAAGAGCGAAAATGCTTCACTCATCATATGATGACTGATATTCTGCTAAACATCATTACAAATGCAAGACTGAAATTATTGCTGAAATCAAACACTATTACTCGCGAAGCTTACAATCAATTTACGACGATTGATTTAGTCTTTAACAACGAGAAAATACAGTTCATGACACATGAGTGCAAGATACGAATCAATCTGCATCAGAAATCAAATCATCTTTTGATCATTACAGAGCTATGTTTACAAACAATCTTCATGCAGTTCTTGATTCAATGACTTTGGGAAAAAAATGAATACAGAAGCATTGAGTGCTTATCTGCAAATACATCTATCTTTGAAACGCTCTTTAGACGACAAGACTATGATGAATGACAGAGTGTGTAAGATTATCAGAGTGTTACAGAAGATCATCAAGAAATCTATCTTTTTGACAAAATCATCAAATTAAGCAAGAGACTTTTGAAATCAAAGTTGTTTCAAAGTAGTAATGAAATCAAGACGACTGCGAATTATATGAAAAACGCAAGACACATTAGAAGCATGAAATGAATATCTGAAGCACAACAATCATAAAAACAAGATCATTCAACAAATGAAATGCATACACTTCAGATCACAAATGCATAAGCTGAGCGAAGCATTCAAATCAATATGACACTTTGCAAAATGAGCTAGAATCGAAAGTCAGCTATCTAAAAAGCTTTCTCAGTTTTCATCATTGAAGCGAAGCGACATTGATCATATGATAACGATGTTCGAGAAAAAAACTGAAATACTGCAAGAAAAGTTCTTTTTCTCATCTTTTCAAGCGAATGTCAGCAACATCGCAAAATCATTCATATCTCTGACAGTCTCATTCAATTCACGCATCACAGAAGATGAAGTGAAACAGACAATCAGACGAGTAAAAGCAGACAAAGCATCAAATGCTTCAGATATTTCAAACAGAGTGCTTCAAGTGAATCTTGCAGAATTGATCTCAGTATTGATGAGTTTATTCAACGCATGCATAATACATAAATATCATTCGAAGCAGTTCAAAAAGACTCAGACAATAGTACTACATAAATTGAAGAAAAGCGATTATATTGATTTGAAGACGTATCGATTCATTGCTCTGCTTGATATTATGAGCAAAGTTCTGAAGTCAATTATGATCAAAAGACTGAGTAATATAATCAAGATTCATTGCATGCTATCTAATGCTCAAATGAAGATAAGACGCAAGTGATTCGTGATCTCAACATTAAATTTACTGATAGATTAAGTTCACACAGTATGAGATTGCAAAATCAAATATGTAGCGTTCATGCTAAGTTTAGACGTTGTCGAAGCATTTGATCAAGTCTCACACATCAGACTTCTGCATATGCTGAAGATGAAAAGAACATCAAGCTACATAATTAAATGAACACGCAGCTTTCTAAAAGATCAAGAAACATCACTAATATTTGATGAATAAATGAGTAATATACGCGAGATAAACGCAGACATATCACAGAGATTTTTCATTTCATCGATTCTCTTTCTGTTCTTCAACGCAAGTTTAATTGAAAAATGTAAAGCACTGAAAATTAAAATTGAAGTGCTTGACTTCATAAATGATATTAACATTCTAGTCTATGACAGATTCACTGAAGAAATCTGCAAAACACTGAGCAAAGCACATGATGTTTGCGCGAAATGAGCTTGCACTCATGATGTAACGTTTGCATCAGAAAAGTATGAGCTTACACATTTCACTAGAAAATTGAAGAGATTTGACATGATGACTAGCATATAAATAGAAAGCTCAGTTATTAAATTGAAATCAGATGTACAAATTCTAAAGATGCAACTGAACATGAAACTGTAATGAGACGCGCATCTTCGACAAATAAAGATGAATCACATCACAAGAATGCTGACACTTAGTCATTTTGAAGTTTTCACATGAGAAGCTCTCTTCACAAAAGCGAGACAAGTATACTCAACAATAATGAGATCAGAAATTGCATTCAAAGCATCAATCTGACATCAGCGTGACAAGAAAGATGAACTGTTGAACAAAGAATGCAAATTAAAAACACTTCAGAATCAGACTTTGCATCACGTAGCAGAAGCATTCAAAAGAGTAAGCATTGAAACTTTAAAGACAGAAACATACACAAGCTCATTATATGTTCATTTGAACATGTTACAGAACAAGATCATGCTACACAATTGTGTTGATGATCGAATGCAAAAGATCAGACAAGCATGCAAATTGATACACGTTCGTTTGACGAAAGTTATTCACGTCATTTCTTAATTACTCATCATCAAGAAAATGATACTTCTGAATGTCTTCATTCAAGAAGATGTGAAGATACAGTTGAGATGCAGATGATGCATTCTTTTCTTCACAATGATTTTAACAAGCGATAGCATCGCAATAGCGCAGTATCACAAAGATCAATGAAATCAACAATGAGAAAAGTACAAAGAATGTGTCGCAAATGTCAATGCAATCTCAGCACAAAGATTGCATCTGAGCAATAAAATGATAAAGATGTGTGATGATTTTCAGAAAGCAGAAAGCATTCTCATAATGTACATCAGAATTGAATGCATAGATTTGAATGCTTATCTGCACTTTAGAAATGTTTCAGACATAAATAGTTTGCAATGTGACTGCAAATGAAGTCATCAGATGACGAAGCATGTATTCATGCATTGCTTGAACTGATTGCATCTGCGATCAAGAATGTTACAAGATGCTGACTTCTTAAACTATTAAATAATCATCATCATCATGAAGAGTTTCAGAATAGTAACAAAGATGATGATGAAAATGAAGCTTTTGAAGCAATTTAAAGTGACTAGAACACTCATTCTTTAACATGCAATCAACGTAAACAAATTTGATACATAGTTTCAAAACTTACTGTTTTAACTGCGTGAAGCAATCATATAAACTGCGAGTGATTTTCTATTTCAGAGAGTTTTGTTCACTCGACACAAATAGCATAAAGTTCTTCATGAGTTGATCTAATCAATGTCATAAGAATGTATGAATTTATTATTATTATTATTATTATTATTATTGCTTTGTAACATGCACATTGAGATTATTAAAGTTTACATGATTGCAAAAACTCTGCATGTGATCAATGCATAGCACTTCATCATCATGCAACATCTTGATATCATTCAAACTTTTGATAATTTCTAAACTTTACTGTAGTTAAATAGTAAATTTGTAATCAACATCATGTACAAATGAGTTTCATTATTGATCAAGTATAATATTAAGTGACATGAATTAATTTTCATGAAGAATTATTTTTAAATTAATAATAATAATAATAATAATAATAATAATAATAAATTCATACACTTTTGTGACATCAATTAAATCGACTCATGAGAAACTTTATGCTATTTGTATTGAGTGAACAAAACTCTTTGAGATAGAAAATCATTTACAGTCTATACAACTGCTTTACACAGTTGAAACAATGAGTTTTGAGACTATGTATCAAATTTGTTCGCGTTGATTGCACATTAAAGAACGAATGTTCTAGTCATTTTAAATTGCTTCAAGAGCTTTGTTTTCATCATCATCTTCACTACTGCTTTGAGACTCTTCATGATGATGATGATTATTTAATAGTTTAAGAAGTCAGCATCTTGTAACATTCTTGATCGCAAATGCAATCAGTTTGAGCAATGCATGAATACATGCTTCGTCATCTGATAACTTTATTTGCAGTTACATTGCAAGCTATTCATGTTTGAAATGTTTTTAAAGTGCAGATAAGTATTCAGATCTATGCGTTCAATTCTGATGTGCATTGCAAGAATGCTTTCTGCTTTTCGAAAATCATCATGCATCTTTATCATCTTATTGCTCAGATGCAATCTTTATGCTGAGATTGCATTGATGTTTGCAACGCGTTCTTTGTACTTTTCTCATCATTAATTTCATTGATCTTTGTGATACTGTGCTATTACGATGCTATTGCTTGTTGAAATCATTATGAAGAAGAAAGTGCATTGTTTGCATTTCAATTGTATCTTCGCATCTTCTTGAATGAAAACATTCAGAAGTACTATTTTCTTGATGATGAGTAAGTAAGAAATGACGTAATTAACTTTCGTCAAATGAGTGTGTATTAATTTGCATGCTTGTTTGATCTTTTGCATTCAATTATCGATTTATCAAAAATATGTTGTATACATTGCATGCAACATACATAAAGCATGATTTCTATGCTGATTTTTCTTTTAGACTCAAGAGATTACTCAGAGAGTTTTCTTGTAACAGATTCACAGTTCAAGAAAAATGAAATCTCTTATTGTTTAAATTTTGACAGTTTACTTCTTAAACATGAGTTGCAAATGTTTCATCTGTGATACGCATGTATATCACAGTCGATTTCTTCTTTAATCACATTGACATGCATTACTGTTTTCTTGAGTTATACAGATGATGTTTTCAACTAGAGATTGACTTTATCATCAAGACATTCAAAAGTCAAAACTCAATGAAAAGATGAGATTCTTAAGATCAACAGTCATCATCATTGTATATCATGTCTTGCAGATGCTCACTTCGCTTGTAAAGCATGCAACTCATCTGTTTTGCATTATTTATAAAGATCTTTCTCATGCAAATTGATCATATTTTGCAAAAATGTTCATATGTTACACTTTTAATCAGACAGCGTAATTCAATCATTCTCTATTAAATCACTTGTATTTCTCTTCTTTTAATGAAGTTTTCTCGTCAATGTATCATTTACATATAGAATGTCTGTGTTTGAACATCTGTTAAACAATATTAATGAGATTCTCAAGTTTGCTCATGTCAAACTTAATGAGACTTGTGAGTTGTTTATGTCATAATAACAGACATGCAGTCTTAACAAGATTTATACATAGTTAGTATGTAAATTTAAAGAATGTTCATGATTCAAGTTCTTTCTGTTAATCATTCTTAACAGATCAAACATACAAGTGTTCTGTTTCAGTTTTTGTTATCATGATGACAAAATGCTGAATCAAATGATTTTCATAAGCAATTTCTCTTGTAGTTCTGCATTTTATTTAACTTTCTCATTTGCATGCAGATTGCTTTGTAACATGCACATTGAGATTATTGAAGTGTGCATAATTGCAAAAACTCTGCATGCAATCAACATACAGCACTTCATCATCATGCAACGTTTCAATATCATTCAAATCTATTGAAAATATGTTGTATACATTGTATGCAACATACATAAAGCATGATTTCTATGCTGATTTTTCTTTTAGACTCAAGAGATTACTCAGAGAGTTTTCTTGTAACAGATTCACAGTTCAAGAAAAATGAAATCTCTTATTGTTTAAATTTTGACAGTTTACTTCTTAAACATGAGTTGCAAATGTTTCATCTGTGATACGCATGTATATCACAGTCGATTTCTTCTTTAATCACATTGACATGCATTACTGTTTTCTTGAGTTATACAGATGATGTTTTCAACTAGAGATTGACTTTATCATCAAGACATTCAAAAGTCAAAACTCAATGAAAAGATGAGATTCTTAAGATCAACAGTCATCATCATTGTATATCATGTCTTGCAGATGCTCACTTCGCTTGTAAAGCATGCAACTCATCTGTTTTGCATTATTTATAAAGATCTTTCTCATGCAAATTGATCATATTTTGCAAAAATGTTCATATGTTACACTTTTAATCAGACAGCGTAATTCAATCATTCTCTATTAAATCACTTGTATTTCTCTTCTTTTAATGAAGTTTTCTCGTCAATGTATCATTTACATATAGAATGTCTGTGTTTGAACATCTGTTAAACAATATTAATGAGATTCTCAAGTTTGCTCATGTCAAACTTAATGAGACTTGTGAGTTGTTTATGTCATAATAACAGACATGCAGTCTTAACAAGATTTATACATAGTTAGTATGTAAATTTAAAGAATGTTCATGATTCAAGTTCTTTCTGTTAATCATTCTTAACAGATCAAACATACAAGTGTTCTGTTTCAGTTTTTGTTATCATGATGACAAAATGCTGAATCAAATGATTTTCATAAGCAATTTCTCTTGTAGTTCTGCATTTTATTTAACTTTCTCATTTGCATGCAGATTGCTTTGTAACATGCACATTGAGATTATTGAAGTGTGCATAATTGCAAAAACTCTGCATGCAATCAACATACAGCACTTCATCATCATGCAACGTTTCAATATCATTCAAATCTATTGAAAATATGTTGTATACATTGTATGCAACATACATAAAGCATGATTTCTATGCTGATTTTTCTCTTAAGCTCAAGAAGTTACTCAAAGAGTTTTCTTGTGACAAATTCACAGTTCAAAAGAAATGAGATCTTTCATTGCTCAAATTTTGATAGTTTACTTCTTAAGCATGAATTGCAAACATTTTATTTGTGATATGCATGCATATTGCAGTCGATTTCTTCTTTAATTACATTGACATATGTTACTGTTCTTTCAAGCTATACAAATGATGTTTTCTAGAAATTGATTTTATCATCAAGACATTCAAGAGTCAAAGCTCAGTGAAAAAATGAGATTCTTAAGATCAATAGTCATCATCATTGTATATCATGCTTTGCAGATGCTCACTTCACTTGTAAAGTGTGCAATTCATCTGTTTTGCATTATCTGTAAAGATTTCTCTCATGCAAATTAATCATGTTTTGCAAAAATGTTCATATGTTACACTTTTAATCAAACAGCGTAGTTTGATCATTCTTTATTAATTTGCTTGTATTTCTCTTTTCTTAATGAATTCTTCTCATCAACATATCATTTATGTATAGAATGTCTGTATCTGAATATCTGTTAAATAATATTAATGAGATTCTCAAGTTTGCTTATGTTGAACTTAATGAAACTCATGAATTACTATATCATAGTAACAGACATGCAGTCTTAACAAGATTTATACATAGTTAGCATGTAAATTTAAAGAATGTTCATGATTCAAGTTCTTTCTGCTAATTATTTTCAACAGATCAAATGCAAGAATGTTCTGTCTTAATTCTTGTTATCATGATAACAAGATGTTGAATTGAATGATTTTTATAAGTAATTTTTCTTGTAGTTCTGCATTTTATTTGACTTTTTCATCTGCATGCAAATTGCTTTGTAACATGCACATTAAGATTATTGAAGTTTGTGCAATCATGAAAACTCTGCATGTGATTAATGCACAGCACTTCATCATCACATACTAACATCTCAATGTTATTCAAACTTTTAATAATTTTTAGACTTTACTGTAGTTAAACAGTAGATTTGTAATCAGCATCATGTACAGATGAGTTTCATTACTGATCATTATTTTTAAATTATTAAACAAAGTGAAAAGTATTTATTAAAGTCAACATTGTTCTTTTGATGATGCATTGAATAATGCAATAATATTAATAAAATTTAAGTAGTTTAATAAAATATGAATAAAATATAAATAAATAGAAAATTTTGAAAAGTAAGAGAAAAACTTATCAAGTAAAATAAATTTGATTTTGAATGCAATAAGAAGAAAAAAATTAATTATTAGAATTAATACTTATTTAATATTTAAAACAATTTATTTTTTACTTTTTCATTTTCATTTTTCAAACTGTTTCTTGAAAGATTAACAACGAGATTTATCTGTACATGATGTCAACTACGAATCTTTTGATTCTATTCTGTGTTTGAATAGAAGTCAAAAGAGTCAAGAGATTTCAATTCAATGCAGTTTGAATGATGTTAAAATGTTACGTGATCAGAAAAGTTATCATGCAGAGTTTTCACTCACATAATAACACTTCTTCTAACAGTCACAATCAATCTACGAAGAAGATTAATGACATGTTAATGACATGTCAATGTCAGTAAAAGATGAAAAGATATTACTAGTGAAAAAGACAACTCAAATGAAGAGTTTGCAAGTTATGATTAGAAGTGATTGAAGACTTTACAACTCATTGACTGCGTTGATATCAAAACATCTTCATCACATCGACAATATCATCAAGTAATTGATGAAAAGATATCAGATAGAATAATCATTTCAAGTATTAAAAGATGTGATTACAGTGCTTGAAGAAGTAGTGACTTGTCAATCACGCTGATATATTGAAAGAGCTTGAACTCATCTTCTTTACTTGACATTAAGTCATTCATCTATTCACATGAAAAATCGAGAGCTCAAGAGAATGATTAAAACACATTCTCTTTCATTAATCAAAGTCAAACATTGAATGATTGCAATTACACATTTATACTAACAATTCATTCAACGTCTACATAACATAAGTCAAATCAAAAGAAGAAAAGAATTACTCAATACAATCACACTTTATCTCTTCATTATGTGCATCTCTTTTTCATCACATACTTCTCTGCTCAATGAATGATAATCATTGAGTAAAAGAACACAGCTTTACATATGTTATAATCATGAGCATCATGAGTGCAAAGAAAATATCTTTCATTTTTGAATCAAGAATTGAATTGAAACATCATTGTATAAAATATCATCAATGAAAAGCAAAGCAAAGATGATGCATCATAATCAAACAGCACAGATACTTTCATTAAGAGTTTACTTAAGCATCACACGCTGAATAAAAGCTATAAATTCATTACTTGATAACACAGTGTCAATCTCATTGTTTCAACTGCATGAAGCAATTATATAAATGATGAGTGATTTTCTTTCTCAAAGAGTTTTGTTCACTTGATATAAATAGCATAAAGTTTCTCATGAGTTGAGTTTAAATCAATGTCACAAGAATGTATGAATTACAATCACAATCACTGTTTCTTGAAAATCAATGATGAAACTCATCTGTATATAATGTTAACTATGAATTTACTGTTTAGCTATAATAAAGTTTAAAGATTATTAAAAGTTTGAATGATATCAAGATGCTGCATAATAATGAAGCGTTGTGCATGCAAAGTTTTCGCGATCGCGCAGACTTTAATAATCTCAATGCACATGTTATAAAAGCAATTTGCATGCAGATGAGAAAGTTAAATAAAACATAAAACTATAAGAAAAATTGCTTATGAAAATCATTCAATTCAACATCTTATTATTGCAATGATAAAAATTGAGACAGAACATTCTTGCATTTGATCTGTTAAAAATGATTAGCAGAAAGAACTTAAATCATGAACATTCTTTAAATTTACATGTTAACTACATATAAATTTTGTTAAGACTGCATGTCTATTACTATGACATAAATAACTCATGAATCTCATTAAGTTCAACATAAGCAAATTCAAAAATCTTGTTAATATTGTTTAATAAATATTTAAACATAAACATTTTATACATAAATGATGTATTAATGAGAAAACTTTGTTAAAAGAAAAGAGACACAAGCGAGTTAATAAAGAATGATTGAACTACGTTGTTTGATTAGAAGTGTAGCATATGAACATCTTTGCAAAACATGATCAATTTGCATGAGAAAAATCTTTACAAATAACATGAATTAAATGAGTTGCACATTTTACAAGTGAAGTGAGTGTTTGCAAGATGTGATATACAATGATGATGATTGTCAATTTTAAGAATTTTATTTCTTCACTGAGCTTTGACTCTTAAATATCTTGATGATAAAATCAATCTTTAGTTGAAAACATCATTTGTATAACTCAAGAGAACAGTAATATATATTAATGTGATTAAAGAAGAAATTGTTTGTGATACACATGTGTATTGCTGACAAAATGTTTGCATTTCATGCTTAAGAAGTAAACTGTTGAAATTTGAGTAATGAAAGATTTTACTTATCTTGAACTGTGAATTTACTGCAAGAAACTACTTCTCGCTAAGAGAAAAATCAGCATAGAAATCATGTCTTATATATATTGCATGCAACGTATGCAACATATTTTTAATAAATTGTCGTGCAAAGTTTTCACTCACACGATAACATTTAGATTAATCACGTCAAGTTGAGTATTTAAGTTTGAATCAAGTACTTAACTTGAAAAGTATTGAATTGAATTGAAATTTTTTGAAAAAATGTTGAGTCAAATTGAAAAGTTGAACTCAAGCACTTAAGTTGAATTGAAAAGCTTGACTTAATAACTCAATTTGAAAACTCGACTTGACTCAACAAAATATTAAATAAATGTGAATAGCTTGATTGAACAGTCTTCATAATTCTCTTCATGACTTTCTATCATGTTTTCTCATCATGACTTTCTATCAAAGTCAAACGATCTTTATGTTTTCTCTTCATGTGATGTCAAGTCATTCATTTATCTATGTGAAAAATCAAGAGTTCAAGAGAATGATCAGAATACATTCTTTTTCATTGATCAAAGTCAAACATTAAATGATTACAATTGCACATTTATACTAACAATTCATTCAACATCTACGTGACATAAGTCAAATTAAAAGAAGAAAAGAGTTATTTAATACAATCACACTTTATCTTCTCATCATGTGCATCTCTCTTTCATTACATATTTCTCTACTCAATGAATGATAATCATTGAATAAAAGAACACAGCTTTATGTACATTATAATCATGAGCATCATGAATGCAAAGAAAACATCTTACATCTTTGAATTAAGAATTAAATTAAAACATCATTGTATAAAATATCATCAATGAAGAGCAGAGCAAAAATGATGTGTCATAATCAAACAGCACAGATACTTTCATCAATAGTTTACTTGAGCATCACATGCTGAATAAAAGCTATAAATTCATTACTGATAATATAGTATCAATCTTATTGTTTCGATGATGTGAAGTTATCATGTAGTCAATGAGCAATTTTCTTTCTCAGAGAGTTTTGTTCATTTGATATACATAACATAGTTTCTCTCATAAGTTGAATTTAAATCAATGTCACAAAAGTGTATGAATTACAATTACAATTACAATTACAATTAACTGTTTCTTGAATAACACTTCAAGAAATAATACAATATTTTTTTAAAAATTCTTACTTGATTCAACACTTATTATGAATCTATGCAAGATTTTATATACTGTAGCGAGCGTTGTGCTAATGCAGCGCTCTTTTCGCATCAAAAATTGCTTCTTTTTGCGCTTTATACTATAACTGTTCTCAATGCAAGAACTTTATGAGTCTGTTTCTTCTTTATTTCTTCTCTCTTTCATCTGATTCTTTGATGATGTCACAGCTTGAAATTGATTCAATATGCTTATTGAGAGTATCATTTGAATGATCATCATCGCTGCGCTCATGATTTCTAAAAGCTTTCTCAAGTTCATGATGTTCTCTTTTCATTGCATTGCTTTTCATTCTACTTTTCATCTGAAACATGTTAATAGAATGTGTTTAATCAATATTTGATCTCTGTTGCACTCGTACGTTGTTATAATAATATTAAGTACTCGTCTTTCATGTAGAAATTGATTGAAGTCAATTTTTCTCATGTATAGCTGTATCAATAATGCACTGTGAAACTTTGCATGATTCTTGTGCAGTTACAGATGTCAATGTATCATCTCTGATGTCAGATATTGAAAATGAGCTGCGTTGAATCTCTCTTTTCAGATTACTCTTCATGTTTATTTGATCTATTTTTGTATGAGCATCAGTCTTGTCATCACTTCAGTGTGCTGATGCTCAGTCAGCAATAAAGACAAATTATATGCATTATTAATCATTTTGTTCATCACTTTATTTTCAAGTACTTCTGCATGTCTTGTCACTTAATGTAACTTCAGCATGACTTCTTAAGATTAAATGCTCTCATGTGTAATCTGAACTTGTTGCTGACGTGTCTGATCTTTTGTTGATATCATAACTTTCACTGTTTTCAGAGAAGTCTGACTATCACTGTATACTTTGTATATCTTTTCATGACACTCTCGATTTTTTGTCGCTACATCTGCAAGATGTTTTGTTCTTACAACAATAATATATTTAAATTTCAGAAAAAAATTAATTCTTGAATTTTGATATTTTTATAAACATTATACATGTGATGATCAAGTTTACTAAATGAATAAATAAAATTTATAAAAATGATACGACAATGTGATATTTTAAGCAAACACAGAATGAGTATATATTATGATAAAGTTAATTATTAAGAAGCTCTCAATAACTTGAGAGAATTAATTGACTATAAAGAGTTTGTCAAGCATTGTCAAATCAAGCACAGCATAACTCATGATATATTAAGTTGAAGATATGACGTAGTCTAAATGATGTTTTAACAGAGTCATAGAATTTCAGAGCTAACTCAGATCTGATTTTCAATTTAATCTTTGACTTTAGTCTTTGATTTAATCTTTATAAATCAATTCATTATGATAATTGTTTTCTCTTCTAAGTGAGTTCATTCTCAATCTCAATAATTAATGTCTTTGTTTACTTTGATAAACAATGACGTGCATTCATTAATTTGCTCTAGAAGCTCTTGATAAAAATCTTCAAATCTCTGTGAGAAAATAAGAAAAAGAGAAACTTTTGATTGAATAATGATTCATCTTCAATTATAATGTGTATAAATGACATTGTAAATAGTATATGTAATGTGTAGTTGATGTAAATGACAGCAATGATGACGTGTAAATAACACATAAACATTGTTTATCTTTTAAGTAAATGATGTTGTTGAGACAATAAAGCATAAACAAGAGTGAATAAGAAATATTATTCATTTACATCAATCTCTTTTGACAATAAAACATCATTGACATAATGCTTGCACTTCATTCTGATCATCAAGAACAAATGATGAGTGTCATTGATGTGATGTCAATAAGTAAGCGAGAAACGAGTATTGTTATCTTGCAGAAAAATTTAATCAAGACAAAGAATATACATGAGAAATTGAACAAGCTGCAAGTACTTTATGAGCTCAATGAACATAAAAACAACAAGCTGATGCTCTGAAAAGAGATGAGAAGATTGATAAAGATGATAGAAAAGCTGACGCGTCAACGCGTCGCTGCATCAACTGTCAATTGACACATGAAGAATCAGCTGAAGAGATTGAAAAAGATAATGAGCAGACTTAAAAAGAAGTTCGCAAAGAAGAAGAAATGCGTTAACAACTGAGCAAAGAAAGTGAATGAAAAGTCAACAATGTTGTTTGAAAGTCATTTTATTTTCAACGCTGACATTGCATCATCAGTGCAAAATCATTACAAGAAATTCAAGATAAAATCTTCATTAAAGAGAAAGAGAAGATCAAGAGAATCATGATAACAACAACAAAGAACATAGTGAAGTGAGCGAGAAAGATTGACGTTGACGAGACGTTATGAACACGCAAGAACATAAAAACTATGAAAAGATGATCAAATTTACTGATATTTCAAGTCAAGACAAAAGACAGCAAGAGAATACTGAAGAAAAACGATTTTTGAATCAAAGAAATTTCATTGAACACAAGTCTGTACAAAGTTAGTTTTGAAGTAGTGATACATGAAATTAAAGTCGAAGAAATGTTTAAAGACATAGAGAAGAAGAAGATGAAAACACTCATCAAGATGATCAAAAATATACATTCAAAAATGATGATTGAGAAAGTTGAGTAACTCATAAAGAATAGTGAACAGAAGAAATAAATCTCACTGATGATATATGTAATCAACGCTGAAATGATAAACAAGCTAATTGATGAGAAAGTATATCGTGAAATCGATATAAAAATTACGCAGTTCTATGATTTGAATTGTAAAACACATCAATGTTTAAAGTATCAAGACTACAATCATAAGACATATGAATGCAAAAATAAGCAAAGATGCGTTTACTGCATGCTAAATCATCGCTCAAAACACTGTTCTCATAAACAGACTTAAAACATGTAAAAATGTGAAACATGTTGAAATATATACAAAGTCTTTAATTCTCAATGTCATAAACGACAGATCAAAAAAGAGAGAATAAAGAGAGTCACAAAACACAGATCTTTATATCATGTTGTACAAGAGCAGAAAGAACTCAAAGTGATAATGTTAAAAACATTCATAACGACATTTATCAGTCTGAAATCACTGATAAACAATGATTTGAAAAGAAAATAAAGATGCTCAATAAATGAAAGTCATTTGCTCAGCATGATCATTACATTTGAAAACACTATATTAAATCATTTAGTCAAGAAGTCAAAAATAAATGAGTTGAAGTTAACATTAATCACATCAATTTCAGTATCATCTTCTTTTGAAAATCTTACAAGTGAAGCAAGCACATTGCAGATGCTCAAAAGAACATTAAACAATTTTGAATGTGAACTTTAATGTTTCAGCAAAAGAAGCTTTGAATACTATAGTATAATGTTCACAAGTTCAAAGAAAAAATGATGATAGCATTACTACATGAGAAAAAGATAAAAAATTATGACATTTTGATTCTTCAAGAACTCTGATGATTTAATGAGAATTTCAAAGCATACTGTTTAGTAACTGTTGACTTCATGTTGAAGAATAATGAGAATAAAATCTGTTTCTACATAAACAAAAGAATTGACAGCAACATCTGATATTCAACATGACACTTTAAAGATGTAAACATGATTATGTTATAAACATTAATAAATGATACACAGATGATTCAGAAAGCTATACACATTCACGAAGCATACAATTTGTCACTTAAAGATCACAAAGTCATTCATGAAAAAAAAAGTCTTTCAGACATCAAAAAGATGCTACATATGTTGAGAGAATGCATTCTTGTAGAAAACTTTAATTTGCATCATTTCACATAAAAAAGATCATTTTACTTAAAACAGCATTTATTGTCAAATGATTTAATTGAAATGATCACAAATGTTAATGCATCATTGATGCTATTTTAAGACATGATTATGAAAGATTATCAAAGATCTCAAACAATAATAAATTTGATCTTCACAACAAATGACATTATGAATTGATTAATATGATGTGAAATCAACAAAGAAATGAAAAACTTTTCAAATCATTTATTGATACAGACAATTATAGATTTCAGAGTCTGCAAAAAGTCAGCATAAAAATCGCGTTGCAACTGAAAGACAATGAATAAAGAGAAATTTATCAATATTTTAAAAGAACAAATGTCAAAATCATTGTTGAATCATGAGACAAGACATCAATGCATAGATGAATACATTAAGTAACTGCTGAATGCATTGAAGAAAATCATTGAGATTTTTACTTTCTGAGTGAGATCACATGAAATGATCAAAGCAGAATGAATGAAGAAGTGTATGAAGATCATCAAAAGCATGCAATGAATAAAAAAAGTTGTTAAATCATTGATGATTGAACAGAGTACATTCAAGCATGTGATAAGAAGAGCATAATTATCAGAAAACAGAAACGCAGTGAATATTAAAAGATCATGCAGAACGTTGAATAATTCTCAAGAGAACTGTTCAAAACTGTGAAATGAGCAAGAAATGCAGTCACAGACACATTGACTCAAGCGACAATTCTCTCTCTGATCAAGTCAGAGTGCTTTAACATTGCTATGATAATGCAGAATAAAATAAAGATGATGTTTCAAACTCACTTTTCATCATTTTCAGAGATTTTCATGCTGAACACAGAAGACTTCAAGTATTTGCTCTCAATTGAGAATGATGCTTCATTAATGCATCATGAGATTAAAAGAGTTATCTACAAGATGATGTTTAACAAAAATTCAAAAATTCAAAATACACAAAATACATAAATAAAATAATGCACAAACTTGTTGACAACACATCAGAATAAATATGCTTTCTTTTTGAAAAATGTCTGCAGAAGAGAATACAGTCAACTCAGTTCAAGAATGCAATCACAATAGTGATGTAAAAGTCAGACAAGAAGAATTACTTTAATGTAAAAATATATAAATCAATTGTGTTATTCAACATGCTGAGTAAAATATTGAAGTTCATCATATTTGAATGTTTGCAAAATGTTGTAAAAGCGTGCAATTTAATATTGAATATTCAGATGAAAGCTTATAAACACAAATCAATAGATATAACTTTGCAACTAATTATAGAAAAAATATACATTGTATGAAGTAATATAAGAAGAAGAATAGTTTTATTACTGAGTCTGAATGAAAAGGGTGCATTTAACAATGTAATGCATAACAGACTCTTGCATAACATGAAAAAAAGAAGAGTTTTCAGACTGCTTCTCAAATTTGTGAAGAACTTTCTGAGAAATTGATGCATCATGATCACAATTGATGATTACATGATGATGAAATGCAGCATGAACATTGACATATCACAAAACTTTTTGCTATCATCAATATTATATTTGTTTTATAACATGAACTTGTTAAAAGCATATGATGACATCAAATTAAGAATAAGTTTCACAAATTTCATAAATGATGTTAATATCTTAATATACAAAAAGTTTATAAAGTGTAACTGCAGAGTTCTTAACAAGATCTATGATAGATGCAAACAATGATCAAAAACGTATGACATCAAGTTTTCAAAGACAAAGCATGAGTTGATTCACTTTACGAGAATTTCTAAGTGATTCAATATGAATGTTAATGTAAAGTTAATAAAACATCAAATTGACTTAAAATCAAATATCAGAGTTTTGAGAGTTCAATTGAACTTCAAGCTAAGATGAGTAATTTACATGCATCATGTTGAAGTAAAACTAATGATTAAACAAAAGATCATATAAATAATCATTGAGTTTACTTGAAATTCATCAATGATGATGAAAAAGCAAATATACTTCGTGATAATGTGCTCTTTGCTTAGTCACAAAGTCATCATATGATACATGTCACAAAGAGTAAAGAATCATTGAAAAGATTTGAACATTAAGCTGAGATCAGTACAAGAAAAAGCATTGCAACAAATCATTGACATTTATCATGCAACATCAACAGAGACTCTACAGATAGAAATAAACACAGCATCAATAAATTTTTATTTATGAAAGCTGATATAAAAGTTGATAATGAACATGAACTTTCAAAAATCAGATGAAGTTATTGAAATGATAATGCATTGAATTTGCAACAACTTGATATTCAAAAAAAGTCAAAAATCAAAGCTGTGCAAAACATTTTTGCAGCTGAAGCAAAAGTGAATGAAAGAAACACTTGAATAAATGAAGATAAAGTGAAATTATCTTTACATGATAACTTTCTGATCAGAATCATTGAGAATAGTCATAGTTGCAAACAAGAAAATGTCAATAAATCAACATAATCTCAACACATTTGCATCAAAGCAAAGAGTTTACTTAAATAATAACAACAGTAAAGAGAATGTTATGATGACTGCAATAAAAATTAACTGAAAGTTAAATAAAAGATTGAAAGAATTGACTTTAATCATCACTCATCATGAAAAACTGAAAGAATTGATCGCAAAGATGATACATTTCACAGATGTAATGACAGAGAATCAAGAGTGTCATGAAAAGATATATAAAGTATACAATGATAATCAGACTTCTTTGAAAACAGTGAAAGCTATGATATCAACAAAAGATCAAACACGTCTGCAACAAGTTCAAATTATACATGAAAGCATTTAATCTTAAGAAATCATGTTGAAGTTACATTGAATGATGAGACATACAAAAGTACTTGAAAATGAAGAGATGAATAAAATGACTGATGATGCACATGATTTGTCTTTATTGTTTACTGAGCATTAATGCATTAAAGTAATAATGAAACTGATGCTCATACAGAAATAAATCAAACAAACATGAAAAGTAGTCTGAAAAGAGAAATTCAACGCAGCTCATTTTCAATATTTAACATCAAAGATGACACATTGACATCTGCAACTGCACAAGAATCATGCAAAGTCTTACAATGCATTATTGATGCAATTATGCATAAGAAAAATTAACTTCAATTAATTTTTATATGAAAGATGAGTATTTAATGTCACTATGATGATGTGCAAGTGTGACAAAGATTGAATGTTGATCAAGCACATTTTATTAACATGTTTCAGATGAAAAGTAGAATGAAAAGCAATGCAATGAGAAAAAAACATCACGAACTTGAGAAAGCTCTTAGAAATCATGAGTGCAGCAATGATGATCATTTGAATGATACTTTCAATGAGCATACTGAATCAATTTCAAGCTGTGACATCATTAAAGAATTAAATGAAAGAGAGAAAAAATAAAGAAGAAATAAACTCATAAAGTTCTTGCATTGAAAACAGTTATAATATAAAGTGCAGAAAGAAGTGATTTTTGATGTGAAAAGAACGCTGCGCTAACGCAGCGCTTGTTACAGTATATAGAATTTCACATAAATTCATAATGAGTGTTGAATTGAGTAAGAATTAAAAAAAAAGTGAATAATAATTGTTGATTTGTTTATCACTTTTTCAGTTTCTTTCAACTTTTCATTTTCTTCAACTTCATTTTTCTTCAATCATGATTATACTTTTATTATTATGTGATTACTTTTAACAAACTTTGAGTATATCTGTATAGTAAGAGTAAGAAATTTAGATCATGAATCATGAATGTGCAATAATGCTTAAAGAAAGTCATAAGATGATGAAGTTAACTGACGCTTGAATCAAGATTATTATGAAAGTAAGTGATGTCACAACTTAAGATTTCATGATTATTATTGTGATTAATAATATCATAAGTTTGCTCAAAAAACATCAACCAAATATGATGATCATCATGTTACTGATGTTAAATTACTCATGATGATGCAAACATCATTAAATTCTGATTGAAAGTTTATTGCTTTTATTATTCAAACTTTTGAGTACATCTCAATTATCAAAGAGAAAAATCGAAAGATAATGAGAAATGAAATGATTATTAATGCTTCGTTAATGATTTTGTTGAACTCACAAACTTCGCGAAATTGAAGAATGATGATGAGATTCACTTATTTCACTTCTTGATGTCATTATTGATGCTTTTCAGCTATCAATTGTGAGAATAAATAAAAGAAGCATTGCTGATCTTGAAATTTTAAATAGAATGATTTGTATAAAGTGTGCTTGAGTTCTACACATCAAGAATAAAGCATCATGATATGATGTCATGTTTCAAAGAAAGACAATGTACAAGAAGTATGCTCATTATACAAGTAATGAAAGTTTTTGTATCACAATGAGTATATTTATCTGATACATCTGCTAAACACTCATGATTTAATGTTTAAATTTTCAACATTTGCATTTCAACTGTTAATAAATTCTTTCATTTGCAGAATATTCATGATAGTATGATTAAGAATGAAGAAGAGAATGTTGCTCTGAAAACATTCACTGTTTATCAGAAAATTCTTTACAAGAAGTTGATAACAACAACTTGTGTAAAGAATCATCTTGAAAAAGTTCACAAACTTAAGCTTTTAAAGATTCAAAAGCTCATTCTCAAAGAAATGATGATTATCAATGATATTATTAGAGAAATTCTAAATGTAAAGCGCTTTGTAATACATTCAATCTTAATTATATATTGTTTTGTCAACATTTCTAATTGTTTTAATATATTTTAGCATAATTTGTCATCTTTCAAATCTCTGTCTTCACATCTCAATGTAAATTTAACAATGAAAGAGAAGAAGAAATTTGCAATCTTGCTTCATGTAAGAAATGTTTGATGAAGTGATGATTGCATGATGTTTATTGTGTCGTGATGATTACACTTTCTTGTCGAGTGCATTTGAACGTTTTTGCGCTTTTTTCTTCTGTCTGTTGATTTACATATGTGATCGTTTCATTAAAGAATGAAACTATGATAATACAATGATTCTTCTTTTCTAATAATGAGTTTGTGCTTGAAAGTAAGTGATTATGCTTTTCGCTCATGTTTCAATCTCATTTCAAAAGCTTCTATAAGCTTCAAGACATTTTTCATATCTTTGCTTAATATTCATTGATTATATTCAATGAAATATTCTTTTCATTGTATCTTATAATATAAAATTCTCTTTCTTTTTCACTTTTATAAAATCTTTTCTATCTTTCATTCTTGCTTATCATCAATAAGCTTGAATACAAGATAATTAAGTATAAAATCATCATTTAGTCTACAATTATATGACTTTAAAAAAGATACATGAAAGACAGAATGAACTCTATAAATGATTAAAAGATTAAGATGATACATCTGCTTATTTATGAATTTTTGTATATGAAAGAACTTTATCATTTTATTTAATAACTTTTTGCTCAACTTCTTCTGCTTCAAGTTTTTTGCTGATAGCATGATTAAATCATCAACATTAAAGAACTTAAACTTATGTTTTCAATTATAGTACTTTGTCTGAACATTAATCGCGTTTTATCATTATTATGTCAACGTGTTTTGCACATCTTGCAGCATTTCAACGCGTTCTTTTGCTGCTGACATTTCTTCTTTCATAACATTGTTCTTGATGTGTATGTCAAAGATTGACTTGTAATCATACATGATTTTAAAAAGATTACAGCTCAACAAAGAGTACTTCGTCTGATGATACATGAACTCAACTATGAGTAAAAGCGTAGCTCAATTGTCTTACTTTTCTGAACAATATATTCATAAATAATGTTTCAGCATTTGATTCTGTTGTTCTGTTTGATCATCTGTTTACGAATGAAAGATGATGTTTAATCGTCGTTTCATCTTGACATGATAGCAGATCTCTGATCAGAATGCATTGATAAATAAACTATCTTTATCAATAATTATATCATTTGATATCTCATATCTTAAAGCAATCTTCTCAAAGAACAACTCTGTTAACTTTACAACAGTCAGAATCTTCTTCATAAACAGATAATACATCATCTTCATGTAGTGATTGACTATCACAAGAATCAAGTCATACACGACTTCTTTTCATTTACTAGACGACAAATCTGTTATGAAATTCATTGTGATTTCTTTTCATGAATCTGTGAATCGAGATAATGATCTCAACTCATCATATGATAAATGACGTTTCATCTTTACTTTCTGACAAATGTCACAAGTATTTATATACTTTTTGACATTCTTGATCATACTTTTTCAGTAATATTTATGATTTAATAGCTCGCTGATCTTGTCAGCATCAAAATGCTTCGCTAACGAGTCATTATGATGATGTTTCAACAGCTCTTCTCTGACAGAAAGATCTTCTGAAACATACAATGATTCATTGTATTCTATTATTTCTTGACTATTCAATGTTCAAGCTTCAATGTCACTCTTTTATATACTCGTCATTTCGTCTGCTTTTAATTTCACAGCAAATTTATCTTCTTACTGTAAAATCTTGATGAGCTTAACTATGAATTTACTACTGAAGTTGTATGTTATTTCATGAATTATTAGTACTTTGACAATTGCACGTGAAATGAGTTGTTTGCAATCAACAGTTTCAGCAACAGAATTAAGCTGTTTCTCAACAATGTTGCAATCTTCATGAGTTGACGTTTCAACATCTGTGCTTTTCAAAGTTGTTGATTCAAGTTGAGAAATTTTATCTTTTAAGAAATGTACTTCATTTAAGTGCATTTCTTACACTGTTAAAATCATGATTCTCAGCAGCATACTTCTGACATGCATTGCTGAACATGTATTCATGTTTTCATTGACATTGTGAACAAACATCTTCTTGACTTCGTTAATTATTCATGTACAGTAGATTTCATCTTGCGATCTGCTTTTGACATGTTTCGCTGAATATCTTCATTCACTGACATTGTGAATGAACATCTTCTTGACATTGTTAATCATAGACTGATCGTTGAGTCAAGTTTCAAATTGATATTTTAAATTCAAATCAAGATTGAGTTGAATTGCTCACATTTTCAACTCGACTTAAGTTGAATTGCTCATATTTTCAACTTGATGTGACTCAACTCGACTGAAAATTGAGTTAACTCAACTTGACTCGTCAAGAACTCAAGCTTGACGTCAAGAGAGTTAAATATAGAAAAATTTTCAATTTTTGACTTTTGCATTATCTTTTTGCATTATCTTTTAATAGAAAGTCATGAAGAAAAACATGAAGATCATTTGATAGAAAGTCATAAAGAGAAACATGAAGATCATTTGATAGAAAGTCATAAAGAGAAACATGAAGATTGTTTGATAGAAAGTCATAATTCGCAGATATTAATGCAATCTCAGCACAAAGATTGCATCTGAGCAATAAGATGATAAAGATGCGTGATGATTTTCAGAAAGCAAAAAGCACTCTCACAATGTACATCAAAATTAAATGCATAGATTTGAACATTTATTTGCACTTTAAAAACATTTCAGACATGAATAGTTTATGATGCAACTGCAAATAAAGTCATCAGATGATAAAGCATGTACTCATGCATTGCTTAAACTGATCACATTTGCGATCAAGAATGTTACAAGATGCTGACTTCTTAAACTATTAAATAATCATCACCATCATGAAGAGTTTCAGAATAGTAACAAAGATGATGATGAAAATGAAGCTTTTGAAGCAATTTAAAGTGACTAGAACATTCGTTCTTTAACATGCAATCAACGTGAACAAATTTAATACATAGTCTTAAAACTCACTGTTTCAACTGCGTGAAGTAATCATATAGACTGCGAGTGATTTTCTATCTCAGAGAGTTTTGTTCACTCAATACAAATAGCATAAAGTTTCTCATGAGTTGATTTAATTGATGTCACAAAAGTGTATGAATTTATTATTATTATTATTGAATGTTCTTTAAAAGATTATTGAAGACTTTATGTACTTCTTTATGAAAAGTAAATGCATTATTCTTTTGCATTATCACTTTTGTTGTAGAATTTTCATTAACATTTTGCTTTATGCAAACATCAACTTAATAATAATTCATGTCAAACACATCATTATTCAAGATAGAAATTTGAGATTTATAAAGAATTTCATGATAAATTTTGATATCATGTTTTTTTTAATAAACTAAAAAATGTTTATTTTCATTAATTAAATAAACAAAGTAATTCTTGAAATCACATTATTCTTATGCATTATTTTTATACATTGACTCAATTGTACTTAATACATAAGAATGATTAAAATGCATCTTTACTATTGATCAGTTAAACATCAAATGATTGCAATTGCACATTTATACTAACAATCTATTCAACATCTACATGATATAAGTCAAATCAAAAGAAGAAAAGAATTATTTAATACAATTACACTTTATTTTTTCATTATGCAC
>JAABUH010001619.1_pt1 | contig 24200 bp, 26 predicted proteins | sample 5559121 | NCBI WGS metagenome assembly JAABUH01 (sample SAMN10711871, study PRJNA513364) | rock metagenome | isolation source: Antarctica rocks | place: Antarctica: Victoria Land, Battleship Promontory nord | collected 2015-12-28
GAAGAGTACCACCTCCTAGCTCATCGGACACATCATCTGACACACTCATGAAGGTCCATGGATCATGAGGATTCCATTGAAAGTCTACTACCTGCACGCATACAAGGCAGCAGCTTTGCAGGTCGGAATTGTACACTTCTGCCGGATGCAAGTGAGTAGTGTTTGGCTGAACTTCACAGAGCCGCAGGTCACGCTGATGCTCCTGAAAAAGCTTCGGTGGTTGCAACACAGGGTGGGACCATGCAAGCAAGGGTGTTTGGGCAGATGTTAGCAGTCGCATGTTACATGGAGGTGTTTACCAGGGTGGCAATAGCAGAACCACGGAAAGTGTGTCACTCAAGTTACGCCACCACAAGACAAACCACAAGAGTAACTGTGAAAGTTGGTGTGGATGTGATGATTTGGCGCCATCACACCTGATAGCACCATCACCAGACAAGATGATGGTCATTCAGGTCATCGCACATAGTGTACAACATAGATTTGGAGTCTTACTGATGCTCTGTGGCCGGCATGACTGAACACCAGCTGAGGAATGGCACGCCCTGGTCGCTTCTCCAGCCCAGGCTCTGGTGCAGCACTGGGGGCAGCCGTCTTTTCCAGATCCCAAATGCAAACTCTCTTGTCCTCTCCTCCACTTGCCAAGACACCTGCGAAGACATGTCACCTCAATGAGGGAGGCCCACAACAGTCTGTCTGATGAGTGCGCCAAGTTGAGCGCTTTGCAGTGTTCAAGCAACGCAATAGTAGTAGCTACACCTGCCACTTGTAGCATTTGCACGATAGACCATGACATGTCCGAGCTTGGCTGCTCAAGACATCAACAGAGACAGCAAGGCCATTGCAATCTGATGCAGCATGACAGAGCAGGCAATTTGTGCAGTCTTGCTAATAGGCAAATGTGATGTGTGGTGAGGTTTGCTGCACAATTGCAGGTGCAACTGCCAAGCAAGTCTTGGTGCATTGGAATGTGCAGCTCACCGGGGGCGCTGGGAGACCATTCAGCTCTAAGCACTGCACCAGTATGGTGGTTGAAGGTGAACAAGGCGCTGCCGCCATCTGGGCCAAGCTTCCTTTTGTCCCATACCTTAAGACTGCCGTCAGCTGCCCCTGCGAGAGAACATGAAGCTGGTGTGCCAGCACAAGATGAACTACAGCAATGGAGTCCTAGCATGGGCTACATGTCATGCAGTTCTTGGCTTGCCATAGGATGTGCAGCGTATAACTGACCTAAGGTGTCGTAAGTCTTCAAAGCCTGAGCTGTGAGGTCAGCATTTAAAGCTCACTACAGCTTCGGCTTACAATTGATTTGGTACCTTACAGTCTGGGATGTGGAGCCATTTGTGACTCATCAGACATCCTGGCTTGAAAGCAGATGCATCTTGGCTTGCGAAAACATGGTGCTCGCTGGTGACTGCTTGCCGCATGCATCCTACCACTCTTCTGCCAGTCATTCAAAGATGTGCTGGGGAGGGGGGGGGGAATCTGACATACCTGTTGCTACAAGCTCAGGCCGCAAAGAGCTCCAGTCTACTACATGCAGATCTGACTGGCCATGTGCTTCAGCCATCCTGAGGACGGGAGCGATTCCAGAGCGGGTGTCCCAAAACAGTAGGCTTGAGTCATCAGCTACACTGGCCAACTCTGCTGAACTGCCAGGCTGAAATACAACGTCTTCTACAGTATCTGAGTGGCCCTGATGACAAAAACAGGTGTTAGGAAGTTTACTAAAACACAACATTGTGAGACAAGTTTAGTACTAAATGTGCATATATCAATCCTCATAACAATGATATGGATCTTGTAAATCTTGTCAGTAGTAATAGTGTGGTAAATTTGTTGGACATCAATGGTGAACCTTCTTGAAAGTGGCTCTATTATAGTGTTTATTGTCAAAATAGTAGTAGATTTCATTTACTTCCAAAAACAAAAGAAAAGTAAAAATCTAATAACAACTCTAAAAAACCATCAATTTTAGTGTTATACGCAGGAGGCAGCTCATTGCAGTCAATGTAATGGACGTCAGTCACCATCAGACTAATCTGACATGCTAGCAAAGCAAAACCAGCAAATGTAAGCAAAGACGCTTTTATGTCCTGTGTAATCAGCAAAGTAACCAGCCAGAGATGAGACATGCAGAGGGATGAGACATCAACACGTCAGCAAAATTGACTGTACAGATGCAGAGCATGATCTTGACATGCTGCGCTGACCTTGAGAGTTAACCTGCTGGACAGTTTCTCCCTCTTGCCATCAAAGGTGCCCTGATCATGTATGGACAGATTTGTGACATGATCTGCCAAGCTCCAGAGCACCACCTGCATGGTTCACACTGTCCATATGCTGCTTGACATGCAATGGCACTGTGGACTACTATACTTTTGATGCAGTGACATGCCATGGTGTTGATGCAAAAGCCTGATACACTGCAGCACAAGCACCTGCTATGCCTAAGTAACAGGTCTGTGCACTTGTGCGCAAAGTCACATGGCAATGCCCAAAGCATGAGGAGCCTGCTCTATCATGGGAGACCAGAGATGCTTCTGCCACTTGCCTGCTGCATTGTGAAGCTGTTGCAGGCAAGCTCAAGTAACATATGCTGCAGGCAAGCTCAAGTAACATATGCTGCAGGCAAGCTCAAGTAACATATCCTGAACCCAGGCATTGAGTGCATCAAGCTGATTTGACATTGCTATCCTGGCAGAAGCAGCACATGCAACCCGCTCACATTTGTGTCCTTGCCTCCACTGGCTACTAAGGGCTCTGAGCTGCACATCCCAAGAGCAAACTCAGCGTCCTCAGTGTGCCCCACCAACTCCAAGTCAGGAGTGCTTGCAGTCTTGTCCTGCTTGCACATGAGCCCATCAATACAGCAGAAGTTTGCAGCTATCGGCAACATTCATCTGCAGCCATGTTCATGGCCAGCTAATGATGGCTTTGGCCAGCTAATGATGGCTTCAACTTGCCATTGCCGTTCCAGCAGTCAGCAGTAGCAGGCAGATCAGACAGTGTTGCCAGCCAAAATCGCTGAATGCAGATGTGTTTGACTGTGCTCAAGCAGTACCTGCATTGTGCAATGCACTCATCTTGCATTCTTTATGCTCAGCAACGTGCTGAAGGGGGTAGATGCAGCACTGCAGCAAATAAGTTGCGCTGCAATCATGTGCTTCTGTACCTTGTCACCTTGCCGGTTTGGCTGTCGCTCTGTGCTCCAGACAAACAACTGTGGTGCATCTGTGTGCGTGACAACCACAGATGGATGCTGAGGACACTCTCTGATCTTGTTCACCTGAAGAGCAAGCAAGCATGCCACTGAAACATGCAGATAATATGCAGAATCATTACATCCCAGCTCATGCAGGTGTTGCTTGAAAGGACTGTATGACACTTGCCAACACTGTGCTCACATTTCTGCTTCAAGAAAGCATAACAATCAAGCTGCAAATGCCTTTGTGATGTCAGGCTCTGGCTTGCAATGCAGCTACTGACCTCTCCTGGATGATAGACTGTCTTGTACTGTTTGATGAGCGCATTTTTGTTGTTGGGGTTGAACTTCTGTATCACGCCCGCAGATGCCACCCTAGGCTGCAGGCACAGGGCTTTTTGAACTCACAATGATGCTGCAAAGCAACATTGTGCTGGGACACAGTCTGCATGAGTACCTTCACGACATCTGCATTCATGATGACCAATTTGTTCGGCTCTGAACCATCTGTCTGCAGCAAGGAAGACTGCCTGAGTGAGGCTGCTGCAAGTGTAACTCTAAGTACATCAATTGCCTGGACTCCCTGTTCACCTGTTCTGACAAATACAGACGTTGCTTGCGCTTGAAAGTATGCTGCTCTACCACGGGACCCCAGCTGCAGTTTCATGCCTCACATTGAAGCCAGGTCAACCTCAGAGACCAGCCACGCTGGAAACAGGCCCTGTTCACATGCAAAAGGATGGCTTACCGGCATGATAAAGACGGCCATGTCAGATTATGGTTGGCGAACCAGTCGTATAAGTATGGGATCAGCAATTTCCACTTGTTGTATTGCTCTTCCTCGGACTTAGGCTCCACCATAATCGCATACACTGACGCTACTTCCCTATACCTTGGCAATGCCAATCCCTTCCTACAGATGAATGGGCCCCGTACGCGACAATGAACATTGTCTGATGCATGTCTAGCATGTGGCCGCTTCAAGCAGTGAAGCGGCGCATCTTCAGATTCCAGTTGTGTGCGTTGCTCTGCTTTCTGCCATCCCCAGCGTTGCTCTGCTTACCATGGAGCTGCGGGGCTCCATGTGATAGTGCGTAGATGCAGAGGCTGCTGTTGTCACTACACAGAGATTCTACAGAGCATGCATGCATATCGTCTCAGAAGTTACTAATCATTTCGTTTCACATCATGCAAGCTGCTGAGGTCCTGAAGATACATGACAGAGCGAAACAATGTGATTATCACTCAGTGACATTGTAGCAATCAATTTGAGAAGCAAGGCAGCACACATGCATGATCCGTCTAGTCTTAATATATATATATATTTGCCTAACTGACCACTGACCATAGGGTATTTTCTGTGATTTGTCAGATTATGTCATCAAGCATAGGGTTTGGGTGTGTGTAATACTCTTACATAACAGCCTCTTTACTAATACTCTGTTTTAAAGATATGAAATACAAGCATTATCTGTCCAGCTAATTTGGCCCTAAATCACAGCTTGTAACTAGGTTTTCAAGTCCAATTCACTTTCCAGTACTTAGTGCAGTACCTATACCCTTGATTACTTAATTACACTTTTTTTGAAAAAGGTATAAAGGACTGAGAGCTCTTAGTAAAAAGGTTTTCAAAAGGGATTTCAAAAAAATTGTAATCATGGGATTTGGGCCCTACACATGCACACACCCCATGCTTGCCCTTATTCTTGGGGGTGGGTTGGGTGTACCCCTGGAAGTCTAAAGAAAACTAGTCAACTCTATCATATTCCAGAAATTTTCAGAACCTTCTTCTGCAGCTACTCAGCCACAGAACTCTGCACGCAGACTTTTCTTCTTCTGCACGCAGACCCCATAGAGGTCTGTGTCAGAGCTACAATTTGTCTGAGGCAGAGTTGCAGTGACTCTGAGCTTGAGATGCAGAGCTTCTGAGCTAGAAGCTACAGAGTCTGGGCCAGAACCCTATATAATTAGTCACACACATTATCTGTATTATGTCACAATTCAATAAACCTGACAGAACTCTAGGTTTTTCTGTGCACAGAGTATCGTAGGTCTATAGAACCTTGACAAAACCCTGTTTTCCCTGTAATTTATGGCTACGGCGTACGAAAATTTGGTCAAACACCTCAAAATAGCCATCTTGGAAGAATTAAGATCGACTATGAAACTTCTAGACGAGCATCAGTTGATAGACCTTGACCTGCTTAGTGCTTGAATTCACAGACCCGGGATCCCCAGCCAAATGAAGGGATCAGAGATCGTTGCGGCCCTAAAGGGAATCGTGAACATGACTTCGCTCAATACCATATCCACAGAGGATAAAGTGGCCATCCGCAGCTTGCTAGACATCATTAACCTGTGCCTCTTCACTCCTACCTGCCAAGTGAATGCCTACCAACGTCCCTACTACCAGCTACGCGTGAGTCGTGAGCGATCTCAAAGACATCTCAGAAGATCTCAGCAGGATAGCGTTGGAGACCAGCGAGAACATCACAGAATTAGAAGCAGCCCTCTGTCACTTCCATCGGAACAAGGTGCTAAAGAGTCTTTTGCTAGCCACGAGGGTATCTAGACGCCAATGGCCAGTCCTCTTCCTACAGACTCCAGATGTGGTCTGCTGCCCTTGTGACTTTTTATGCAAAAGCACAAGTGGGGCGGCGCATCACTATCCCTGATGTGGAATGCAAACCGCATCACTTGTCATGCAGGCACTCTGCAGCCGCAGAGTCAACAATCATTGAGGTACATTTTGCATACAGAGCCTGCCTAATACATATCTGAACCATCACCAGAAATTTTGAAGACTTCAGCTTTCATTGAAAAGCGCTAAAAGCGTTTGCTAACACTTACATCGCTTAGATATTTCACCCTAAACAAGTGACATGTGACTGCAAGACTAGCATTGTAACGCACACTCAAAGCAATGTTAGCAGCCAATCAAGCATGTCTGCGCTGAAGCCTAGCAGGACCTGTCACGTGAAGATCTTGCTGCAGACCTTGTACAGCCTGGGCAATCCGACCATCAATGCTACCCATGGCAAGGCCTTTAGCATAGAGCTTGCCATGCTGACATATGGCCATTGCCTATACTGTTTGTCTTGCCTGAAATAATCACCAACAGCTCCTCCAACAGGGACCACAATCAGTGCAAAACTGATCACTGCAGCCTGTCTCTTAGATGGCAAACGCTCTGCGTCAATAGGATGCCGCTTTGCATGTACAGCGGTCATGCTATCTCAAGCTGTGAAACCCTACCTGCTTCTGCAGTTTGCTGATCAAACTTTTGCGCAATGCTATGCTCAATGTCGGCACCAACGCCTTGCAAAGCTTGGCTAATGCCTACAGCAACAAACGGTGCAGACTGGCCTGCTACAGTTGGCACGTCACGCGGCTTTGTAAATTATCAGCACAAGTTAGAACAGAGAGAGAGGCAGGTGAGCACCTCCGGTGCTTGACACATAGTTTGGTATGTTTACTGTTGTGTCAAATGGCCCTGCAATACAACAGAATTGCATTTCATAACATAGATTGACACAGGTGTGTGACATGCAAAGGAGCATGCTGGCATTGACATACAACCATTAATATGAGCACCTCTTCTCAAACAGACTGTCACAAAGCTAATCAATGAATGACGCATGGTCCAAACGCATCATGTAACTGTGCACATCATATGGACATGCAAGCGCCCGCCCTCCCTATGGGGTTTGATGCATCACAAGGAGCAGAGACAGCAACTCAGCCTTATGGTGCATGTCAAAGAAAGTTGTATACTTGCAGAGACCAAGCTGCTGTCCCCTTGAGAGGCAACAACACATAAATCAGTCTGTCGCAGCAAACAACACGTGTGCGTCATTTTGCGACTTACTCATACTTCTAGATTGCAAAGATATCTGCTTCCATAGGGTTGAGGGGAGTCTAGAAGCGAGATGCTGCCATTGTGACCTGTCCATCTGCAATATATCTACATAAGCAAGTATCTTTGCCACAGTCTCTTCTTCGCTTAGATCCTCCTCCAGTATCTTGTCCCACCCCTCTTGTACTGACTGCAATTTCTCAGCACGCTGTTAGCCGATGTTACAACATTGAGCACATGGCACAGAAGCATGGTGTGTTAGTCGTGCCTGATCTTGCATTGTATGCCGAGACCGGGCACAGCTTGAAAGTAAGACGACTGCTACCGTGACAACACCGAAACAATCTTGCAATTCCTTTGTTCTAACAAATGTCAACAGGACAGCCTCGCGCTGCTGTCAGCCCGCAACGAAGCCAATCTTGTGTCCGGTACCTTTGCTAACCAAGAGGGTTGAGCAAGAATGTAAACAAACACGGAATGCGTGTGGGACACGCAAGCAGTTCGTCTCGACACACACACAGCAGAGATCTTTGCACTGAGCAACGTGCATCCCCAACACGAATTGACAACACCACAGAGTACATCCAAAGACCGCCTGCTGTCGACAGGCGCAAGCAGTCGTTGCATCCCAAGAGGATTGAGTGTACAAGCCAGCCCGACCACAACCTTGGAGCTGCCAGACAGAGCACGCAGCCGGGGCTCAGCATGCTTTGTCGGACCGCCTTGTAACGTTCAGGTGTTCCTCTACCTCCGTAAGCCTATATCTCTAAGCCTTTCGTAAGCCGTAACGCACCAGCTCCAGTGCACTTCAACAGCAAGCAGGAGTGCGAGCTGGACAGGTCGTCTGCTGTGTTTCTCCTGGTGCTGTCTTTGCGTTGCGCAACAGGAGAGCTCACTTGCTAGTGGACACAGGGAAATAATGGACCTTGTTCAACTTCGTGAAGAAATCGTGAACAAAGATGTCCCCCCTATGGAGAAGGCTCGCCTGTTCATGATGCACAAGGCTGCCTGGAACCTTAGCCATTCACAATGGCTATTCTTTACATTTCCTTTGCCTAAGGAGGTCGAGGATGCTATTATTTTTCTTGAGCTGCCATCGAGTAAGTTCCAGCTTCTGGTTACGACCTTTGTAGTTGCACCATTTCATTTGAGCCTCGTAAGAATCATGAAGAAAGCTGATGTAGGTGAACAACAACGACAGATTCGGGCCCTTCAAGCACATCTGGAAAGATATGCAGAGGACATGTTTGCAGAAAGAAAACTAGGTACAGCACTGCGTGCTTTTTATGGCAAGCAAGCCCATCTCACAATTATTTAAGAAAGCAAACTGTGTCACATGCAGGCCATCTCAAAACAAAATGAGACGTCCCCAATGTTTGAAGCAGATGGCCTGGCTTTCACTGACCAGAAGAGGCTTCTTAGCAGCCCCGTTGGTGCTATGATGCGTCATGAATGCAAACAAGTGAAACAGTTGAGTTACAGCCATGTCTGCTGTTTGGAGACGTGTTCATTGTTACAACTTTCCGCTGCAACAATGCATGTCTCAGTTAAGACCTGCAAGCTTTCCATCAAGCTTTCATGATTAGGCAAGAGGCCTTGTGAGTAATAACGACCTTGATCAGCATATCATGCTTTGCCAAACTGTCAAGCTTGCAATGATCAGCTGTGATTCCTAGCTAAGAGTACAGTATCGACAGCGTCTGAGTCTTCAGCGAAATTTGGCGCTATGCTAAAGCAGCTGCAAAAGGAACCTGTGCTATTGGTACAAGTGTCAGGTACCAGTAGCTATTTCAGTAGTAGCCGTGCCTGTGAAAGCCTTATGATGCGGGAATGCACAAATGCAGAGACTGCACAGTAAGATTTTGCGACCAGTTGGTACCGTATTTACAGCTTGAGGGCTAGGGACTGTGTGGCTGGTAGCCTAGACCGGGTGAGTTCTGGACGGGTGTAGAGATTGTCCTGTACTGCAGCATGCTTTGCTATGTTTGGCGGCCTGCCCAGCGGGCCTGTTGCCTAGTCAGACAACACTGGTCTATAGGATAACACCTAACTGGTACCAGGTTTTTGCAACAAACATACAGCGATCATTGCCTATCTGGTAAATTACCAGTGGTAAATGGCCTTCACTGCTACATTGGAGGCACACGATGGCATACACACATTGTGAAAAGCTGCCTGTTTTCAACTGGCCACAGCTCAGGTTCGCTCACTAAGAAAGGTTGAGCAAATAAGCTCCCTGGTGTTACTTCTTGAAAGACAGTGGTTGCAACAACATGGACACAATTTTTGCAATACATATCAACTACATGATCACTATGTCCACACCAGGCAAGACTTTGAAACATTGGGGTCAGCGCAGCTTGATTGTGACCGGGACTGCCTTGGGAGACACAAGCATGCCTGGCCCAAACTCCAATGGCTCTGTCAGCAGCTTGTCATCCAATACAAATGTGTACTTCTGATACCACTGCACAAGTGCAATGATCACCTCTTCCACTGCAAGCCAACACAACACAATCAACACACTATCAGGAGTTTTGCAATGCCAATCAAAAGCATCCCTGACATGTCTGTGCCAAGCACAGATGTACACAAGCACAGAATGCTTCTGCACATGAGACAGACATGCAGCAATGCCTTCACGATCAAAACAGGACATTACATCTTGGAAATTGTGTTGTTTGCATGACATTTGCAGTGATAGGCAGAACATAGGTGGCAAAGCAGGCTGTACACTGATATCGGCAGCCACTCTAGCATTTTGACATGGACAGTGTAGCGTGCTGTGCAATGCTGAAACAGATGCTCACAAATGACCTGAGACCAGTAGAATCCTCAGGTCCCCAACTACAGCAACCTCAGCCAGTCTACTAATTATATCAAAGCTCAAGCGGTCAGTCCTAGTCTTGCATCACACAGATCTGAAGCAAAGTATTCACAGCTTGCTCGCGCACGCAGCTTTCCCACACACTTTGCTGTTTCTAACTAAGAGGAGCCTGCCCATCCACACCTCAATAAACAAGGCGCATATACATGCTGTTGCAAGAAACATGCCAGGACAGAATCCAAAATTATGATGCAGAATGTTTTGAATTTGTTTTTAAACATGCTTTGCTGCCAGGAAGGTTCACACCCAACTCAACGATTTCTATCTAGCTTCTTGCCCCAAAACCCCCACAAACACACATAAGCAAGCAGAATTGCTTCAAACTTGCATGCTGTCAAGTCTAGACATGGCTTTCTGGGCCTCATTGATGACAAGCTTTGACACCCTTGCAAAGGGAAGCTTACATGCCAGCTTCATCCCAACACAGTTGTGGGGGCCAAGCCCAAAGGGCATATACGCCATCCCACCACTCCTGTCGCCCCCTGTCTTGTCATTCAGCCACCTCTCCGGCTTAAAGGCTTCAGCATCCTGCCACCACCTCTCATCATGGTGAATGCCCCACATGTTGATTTGCACTAGGGTGTCCCTGGGTAGGAAGTATGCGCCCAACTGCAGTCACAACAGCAATGTTGATACAAAGACACAAAATATCAGAAGCTGCAGCACCTAATGAGATCAGTGAAGCAGAGGCGCAAGCTCCAGCAGCTGCTGAAAAGAGCAGAAACCTGGTAAAGGCTGAATTGCGATCACATTACACCTATTGTCATGGTGGATGCCCCACATGTTGATTTGCACCAAGGTGTCCCTGGGTAGGAAGTGTGCGCCCAACTGCAGCCACAACTGCAATGTTGATACCCAGGCCCAAAACTTGGTGAAGACTGAATTGCGTATGATTACACCTCTCATCGTGGTGAATGCCCCAAATGTTGAGTTGCACCAAGGTGTCCCTGGGTATGAAATGTGTACCGAACTGCAGTCATAAAAGCAATGTTGCTACACAGGAGCAGGAACTTGTGTAGCCTGATAGTAAGTGTCGGCTGATCTGCAATCATGCTACACCTCTCGTGGTAGTGAATGCCCCACATGTTGATCTGCACCAAGCTGTCTCTAGGTCTGAAGTGTGGGCCCAACTGCAGTCACAAGAGTAAATTTGCCTGACCAATCTATCACTGAGAGTAGGCCAAACTGCAGTCACAGAAGCAATGTTGCTACACAGGCCCATACTGAGTGCTGGCTGACAAGCAGTCACAATAGCACCTCTCATCACGTCAAATGCCCCACATATTGATTTGCATTGAGCTGACTCTGGGTATCAAAAGTGAGCCAAAGTGCAGTCATAACAATACTGTTGCTGGACAGGCTCAATGCAAAGTGTAGGCTGCGGTGCACTCGCAACAACAATGCTGCTAGACAGACTTGACGCACAACGTGGGCTGGACCGCAGTGACAAATATGTTGCTGACAGTAAATGTAGGTGAAGCACAGTCACAGAAGCAATGCTGCCAGACAGACATGATGTAGGGTAAAGGCTCTACTGTTGTTACAACAGTAATGTTGCTGAATAGGTGCCAAGTGCTGGCTGAAGTGGAGTCACACTGGCAATGGTGCTAGAAAATCTTGGTACAGGACATAGGCTTTACTGTGGTGACACTAGCAGTGCTGCTGAATAAGCCTGCAATGAACTTGTCCTCCAATGCAGGCATAAAGGCAACATTGCTACACTGACGTGATACAAGGTACAGGCTCAACTGTAGTCAACAAAACTAAGCAGGCCTGAGATGGAACGTAGACTGAACTGCTGTCACAAGAGCAATGTTGCTAGATGAAATTGACAAAAGGTCTAGGCGCTGCACCAACAAGAACCATTAGTTGGGCCAAGAAAACAACAAGACACAGCAGGATAGAGACACTGCTAGCAATGATGCCAGCATTGTAAGATGACAGAGAAGTATGAAGCTATTGGGTTTCTTAGCTGCATCAACATTTAACGGCTGACAGCCCTGATGTATATGTATAAACATGCCAATCAACTTGCAAATGACAATTCAGCCGAAGCAGCACCTGCACATCTTCCAATGCTGTCCTGTTCATCATTGGGATGGGCGGAAACAGCCGCAGCGCCTCATTGATGACAGCTCTGACGTATGGGAACTTCTCCAAGGCCTCCTGCCCAGGCTGACCCTGAAACTGATCCACTTCTGAAACATCTGCTGCTGCGTGGTGGGGTTTTTGCTCAGCAGGTACACGCAGTAGGCTAGGGTGTTGGCTGTGGTTTTGTAGCCTGCCAGGATCATGATTTTGGGTGGGGACGACGCAATCTGCCTGCAGATACAGCGCAAGCAGTGTGAAGCAATCTACATGTCTGCAGCATCAGGGTCTGTGCCCCGGACTGGTTGCAACAGTCAGAATGGTGGTAGTGGTCTGTGATGCAGTCTGGCTGCTGATGCAGAGCAAGCACTGTGACAAGCGATGAGCATGCCCAGCACCATGGCCGGTGCCCAGCTCTGGTTCCAACAGCAGCGTGGCTGCATATGCACATACTGTGGGCATGCAGATGTTGCAAGACACACAAGCATATTTTGTCACTGGGCATTTACGTATGCTCCTGACAGCAGGAAAGGGTAACAATGCTCATGTGTCGTATATTGCTGATGGGTGCTTACACAGGATCAAAGAAAGTTCCGGTGGCCTTGTTGTTGGCCTGTTGCAACATGGATATGACGCTGTTTTCCGATGGCACCACATCCTACAGATCAAACACAAAGGTGGGGTGATCTGGCAGCGTCACAAATAGTGAGTCCTTTGCAGTGTAGTGCAAGGGAATGGTGCCTGCTTGGTGCCTGCAGCCAAGGATTTACTGGGCAAAAAACGCGATGCACGTGCTCACTGGCTATGCCACGCTACATCAAGGTATGTTCAGCTGCATAATGCTATGTCATGCTACGTAATGCCATGCTGTGCCATGCTGTGCTGTGCTGACAGGCTGCAAATTTCTGCTGCGCTGGACTTGTCACAAGCTGTGCTGCTGGGGTGCGCTGTAGTGAAATAAGGGCTTAAAGGATAAACGTATGAGGGCTTCACCTTGTACGGACTGTCAGGGTCACGTTTGAACCAAGTCCAGTCAGCTGGCTTCTTGCTGCCTTTGTTGTAAATCTTGCGGCTGTTCTGCAGCACAAGCAGCTTCTGAATTAGCACTTGGCATGCAGCAGTTCTTGCAGTTTGCATGCTGGACAGCAAGTATCTGCCATTGAATGCAGACACCACTGGCGGAGCATGCCCAAACAAATGCTGTGTGCATGTAGGATACACAATGTATGCAAATGGAGTGCCGTTTCTGAGAAGTTGTCCCATAGTTTGGCAGGAAGTCTGAATGCCAAAATGTTGGCTGGAAAACCACATCAAGGTCAAATGCAGCCGCTGACATGATTGTGGCTGCGCTTCATAAAGCGAAATTATAGCCAGTAATCAGTGATTTTTGAAAGCTGTTCTACACCTATTTTGCATTAGATGTAGACAGCACAGTCATACTCCGGCTCATGACAGGTACATACAAAGTTTGACAAGATGATCAGAATGATCCTCCCTACAACACTGCATGCTTATCTCAACAACATGATCACAAGCATCAACAACAATTGCATGGTGACATTTGCATGTATGCGGAAACAAAATGATCACAAGTATCAGCAACACCAGCATGGTGTCATTTGCACGCATGCCGCAACAACATGGTCACGATTGTGTACCCCACTGGCATATGCATGAGCGTGCACACCTCAACAAGATGGGCAGAAGCATCAAAGATGGTGTTGCTGGCAAGTGTCCTCTCCTTCATGGTCAGGAAAGGCTTCAGCCAGAACTTTCATGGCAGGCAGCAGGAATCTGGGCAGCAGCAATGCCAAGATGGACCAGCTAAATGGTTTGTTCGGGGCAAAGAAGGACTTGGCAGCCTCAATCAACAGTATTTCAGAACCTGCTGGAGACTTCTGGGTGTCAAAGTTGACCCTGAGTGAACAGTGCACTTTGTCAGCTCACATTCAAAGGCTGGTATCTATTCATTGCTGTACGTTGCATCAGCATGCGGTGTCACGTTAGGGGTGACAGCATTATCAGCACAGACATCATGATGTCGTGTAGCAGACATGATTAGCCAGCAACAGCCACAGTTGCTTGATACTGGTGATTGACTGCTAAGCATTACAGCTCTGACACCACCTCCAAGCAAAAAAATACGCTGTGACACTGATAAAAAATGATGGATGCATCAGATATTATGATTCATGATTGAGAGTAAACATGACTGTCCCTGCAATACCGAGTTGACTGCTTGCCCTGCGTGCCCACTTGCTTGCCTTCTAAACACGCTGACTAACATACAGACAGACAGACATACAGACAGGCACACAGACGGACACACTGACAGACGGAGGCATTGATGGACCAAGATACAGACAGTGCAGAGTGCTCACCCAAAAGCTGCAGCTCTGATGACTTGCATGGTGACGCGGCTGAAGTGACGGTAGATGTCCACCTGCTGGCCTGTGGCTGCCAGCTGGTCCAGGTTCACCATCAGAGCAGTGACTGTTTGATTGACGGTGCTGGCATCTGCCTCCAAGTGGTTGCTGTGGAACATTGGCTGGACTGCAGTTCTCAAGCTGCCCCACAAGGCCCCAAGGGTGCACAAGATGTCACCTGTGCTGATCATGCACAGGTTTACATGGGCTACACACACAGATGTGGTCAGCCGGACATGAGATACCCGCTGCGATACATGACGTCTGAGCTGCGCTATCGAGGCTGGTGAAGCCATCAGGACAAAATCAGATTACGTCGTCGACGCTTGACACTCACCGCTAGGATCATCAAAAACACGACGCCAATACAACTCAGCGTGTTCATCTTGGTCTATCTCGACGTCAGATTTCCTGATAGGAAAGTATTGCAGCAGCATAAGCAGCTGGGACAGCGCGTGGAAATAGCATCGGGTCCCATTTTATGATGTCGTAGCATTGTTCTGCTGATCCAAGCTTGTCGGAAGCCGGTTGCAATGCTGACCTACAGCAAATCTAAATATTTGCTGCATGCGCCCTCCGTGGGGCTGGGGGACGCGTTCCGCACGGTGCATTTCAAGACTGAGTCAGGACAGAGAGGTCTGAACAACATCCGACCATAGCCTGACCAAAGACTGACTTCACTTCGCACGGGCGACCGGTTGACTATATACTGTTTCACAGTTAAGGTGACTCGGCAGTGCACGCGACCTACAGCTCCTAACTCTCCTAAGATTTGTGCACTTCCTGCCTTCAACTTGAGTTACTTAGCGGTCATACCAACTGGAACGGTAGTGGCAAGAGCCGCTTGGTGTCAGCTGCGGCAGAAAAATCAGCTGAGGACCACTCAGTGCCAGCACATAAAGCAGCGACAGTGTCAGCACCCAGGAGTCCAGCCTGAGTGTCACTACATTGCAGTATCAGCTTATAATTCAGGGACTACAGAGTCTGAGTGGGGCCTGTTCTGGGTTGTCTGTGTGACATGTCGCTGATCGCTTCTTCTGCAACATGGTACTTGAAGCAGTGTGGATTGCACACCTGGTCCCCACTGCTCTTGTGTTTTACACACAAAAGGTGCAGTCATAATTTTCTGGATGCCAGTTTTATTTCTGTATGTATGGACTCATGTGATGTGCTTACTGGAGCGTTTTGTCACAATGGACAGTGAATCTGCTTGCAATTTTATGCAACACAAAGCACACTCAATTTGCAAGCCCTGCCTTGATCTGGCATTCATAGAGAAAGCATCATGACCTGTCACACACTACATGTCATAAGCCTGGAGAACCAGCTTCAGCTTGACTTGCTAGATGCTGACTCACACTCACATATATCATCACTGCTATTTCCACTGGAACTCTCATTGTCACTGATGCACTGCCATGTTGGTAACGTACTATCTACAACCAGCTTCTTGGGCTTTGTACATTTCTCATGTGCTGCAAGCTTCTGTCTCACATGAGCTTGTGCAATGGAGGCTATAGTGAGAACTGTGCTCAGCTCTGGATGCTTGGCAGACACAGATCTGCAATACAAGCTTGTGACTTTTTTCTGGAACTTCTTGGGGCTTCTGCTGTTTAAGGGGTGCCCAGCCCTCTTGTTGCGGGTCTCTATCAGCTCAAGAAAGTGCTTCCATTCCAGCAGCATGGTTTCCAATTCATCTACCTGCATGGCATTATTGAGTCACAGACTGACATACCTGCACCTGAAGCATATGCATGCCATGTGGTGTGCATCAATCGCAGGTGACTCAAAAAGCTATGTAGGCTAATGGCATTGCACCTGAATTGCTTTCTGTTCCTTCCCCAGCAAACGATTTGCACTGTTCATAACGGATTGGAACGTCTGTCTGAACACCCTTCTGAAAGCTTCCACTGCATTCTGGTAGGTGTGCCTATCATAACCATACATTTTGGCGAAGCTTCTGGTGGTTTTGAAGCAAATGAAGGCAGCCACAATCTCTGGAAAGTTTTCTGGGTGTCCTGTTCTACGGTGTGCTGTGCGCCAAATCTCCACCATTTTATGGAAAACTTTCTGATTCTCTCTTGACAGTCTGGCTACAAGCTCGTTCGTCAACGTCTCCTGCAGTATTGCTCCAGAGATCTTGAAGACGTCTGCCAGTACCATCTTCAGGGTGGTACCTACACAAACAGGTGCTGGTGAACTAGGCAGCTTCTGATTACTGTTTACGTACAAAAACTGCGCAATTCTCACCTACGCGCTCTAGCTCAAGTGAGAGTAAGTCCAGCTCCACGATGTTGCCACGTTTGGACGAGGTTGCAACGCCTTCTGAACCCTCTGGCAAATCACAGGCGCTTCGTCTTGTGGGAGATACTCGCCTCACCCTGGTTGTTTTTGGGTTGCTCAAGCATTTGGCTCGTGTCTTGAGACCGGCTGGAGCTGGAGCCTTCTGCACGAAGATGACGCGGCGAGGCACCTTGATGAAGCCAACAACCTTGCGGGGAGACCTTTCAGCCCCATCACTGCTATCTGCGGAAAGCATGCTGTATTTTCGCTGTTGCCAATATCGTTGCAAGTGTGCTCGACAGCGAGGTGCAAGAATGCAACGATTTGAATCTTTATGAGCATTTCAATGCAAAGCGCCCTCACTGCGGCGCCCTCACAACCCCCAGGCTGGGGGCCCCAGCCCTTTTTCCGAGTTCTGCCCAATGCCGTTGGCAACGAACCTGGCCCTTGACCAGCCACGCTGGGAATTACGTACAAGTTCACGCCAATGAGTTCTCTTGTGCCTGCGCACTGGCTTGCGCATGCATACGTGCACAGAAGCCAACGGATCGGCTCTCATGAGCAGCAATCTTGACCGGGCTGCACGCGACAGGGCACACTTACGATGGTACAGACTGCGGCGCGTTGTATGACAGAGGTAATCTTCATTGCATGCAATCGCTGACAACAGCATACACTTATCGAGACAGCGGGCTTTTCGATAGCGGGATCATAGCCTGGGTTGTGAGTTTGCGCATCTATGTCGACTAAGCAATAGGTTCATCCTATTAGGATGTAGTCAGATAAGTAGTGTGCAACTGACCGACGTCTTCAAGGTTGTGATACGCAACATGTCTATGTCAGTGGGCTACCAGGACTGGTGTTTACAACTTCTATTTCTGCGGTTGCTGCTCAGCTGGTGTGGTAAAGGCCTGATCTGGCCTTGTCTATCAAGCACTTGGGCCTTGTACTTGGGCCTTGTACTTTATTCAACTTTTGACAACACTGAAAAGACCCCAGGGTTCTGGTTGTCAACAAACACCATTTCTGTGCACCGAGTCTGCTGTGACTGCTGTGCCCAGACACATGTTGTGATCTAGGCTTGTGTACAGGAATGCAATTCAGACTCCACTTCAGAAGCAGTAAAAGTACGGTCTGTTTTGCAATTTGGCCTGGAACTGCACATCACGCCATATAAATCCTCATTCGACAATGCAGACACACAGGCAAGCATTACACATATGCTTGATCATTGATGGACGTCAGGACAAGGTTGTAGGGGTCCACATGCCATGCATCTTACTGTTGCTGAGCCCTGTCAGTACAATGATGTGATCAATGTTTATGGGCATAACTTTCTTGACCTTTCAAAGTACTAAGCAAGCTCACCTCAAGCATGCAGGTGGCACCTAAATTTAGGTGCCACCTGCATTATAAAGGTCTTGTTTTGTCAAGCTGTACAATCAGTAGTACGGTTCTGAGACAAGCAGACAGCATATGTTTGTGGTATCTGCAGAAAACACCAGCACATTTGGTGGTGATGGGCAGCGTGCTCAACTCACAAAACGTCCAGAATTATCTGTCAGGGCAGCTCTGTTGTCACTGGAACTGCTACAGGGGAGACCAACATGCCTGGCGTAACTCCAATGCTTCACTGAGTAGCTTTGGAAGGGAAACGTGTACATCTAATACAACCGCACGAGCGCAATGATCACCACTGTAAACAATACAATGAGTTAGACGCAGTATTTGCACCTGAAGTATGAATGCATGGGTCACAGCGGCATGGCTGATGCCCTTCGTATCATGTACAGCTGTACTCCAACAAGCTGTTTTAGCGCATTGAGATGAAGCGAGATGCTGTGTGTGAGCCAAAAAACAGTTTTCAATACAGTCAAAATATACCACTGCTGCCAATCAAGTTGACATGCGTGCCTGGACATGGACAGTGCTGCGTGCAGTGCACTAACTGATATCATTACTTGGCAGTAGGTGATCCAGCTCCTCAGTTCATTAAATAGTCAGCGAAACTCACTATTCTGACTCCAACCAAGTTCATGTCTTCTTTGCACACCACAAAGACTTTTGCGTTTTGGGCAAGCGGGAAGTGTGCAATCTGATGGCCCCCATTCAGCTCCCCACCCTAAAGATTTGCATATACAAATCATGAAAGTTCTCAGGGCCTTGCACCAGAAATGCCTTTCATTCACAGTCTCAGTAGTAGACATTGTACACTCGCATATTCCTGGTGCAAGCTAAACACCTAGATTTGAACCTGACACCTTTTCTCCTATCAGCATTCAAGCTGATCAGTCAATTGCATCATTTGGATACCCCACATCGGATGTGTTACTGCATGTCTGCCCTTAACCTCCGACTGCAGAGCCCGTGGCGTCACAGGCGTGACCTCACTGAGCCTCATTGCTGACATACTGACATGCACAGATGCAAGCTTACATGCCAGCTTCATCCCAACACACTTATGAGGGCCAAGCCCAGAAGGCGTGTATGCCGTTCCTCTGCTCCTATCACCTCCTGTCTTGTCATCTAGCTACCTTTCTGGCTTGAAGGCTTCAGCATCCTGCCACCATCTCTCATCATGGCGGAAGCCCCACAGGTTTTGCACCAAGATGTCGCGGGGTACGAAGTGTTCCCCCAGCTGCAGTCACATCAGCAATGTTGCTACACAAAGACAGGAAATTGTGCAGGCTGATACTAAGTCTTGGCTGATCTGCAACCACACTACACCTTCCGTCATGGCAAATACTCCACAGGTTGGTTCGTACTGAGGTGTCTCTGGGTATGAAGTGTGTGCCCAACTGCTGTCACACATCAGTGTTGCTGCCCAGGCGCATCATGAAATTTGGGATGCGTTATAGTCACAGCAACATCATTCCTAGAACAGACCTGATATGGAATGCAGGCTGAAATGCAGCCATACAGGGTATTGCCAAACAGGCATGAAACTAACTTGAGGCTGACATGCAGCCACAACAGCAATGTTGCTGGTATGGCGCACCATACATTGTGGGCTGCGGTACAGTCAGAACAGCAACATTGCTAGACAAACCTGATACTGGGTACATGCTCTATTGCAATCACAGCAGCAGTGTTGCCAGACAATGCAAATGGAGTATGGCTTCCACTGCAATTACAACAGCAATTTTGTTTAACAGACTTAGCATGCAGAAGACAACATCTGTGATTTATGCTGAGCAAACATGCAAGCATATGCCAGTTGTATGCCTAGCATGGAGCAACAGCAGCTTTTGCACATCCTCCAAAGCCATCTTGTCCATCATTGATAATGGTGTGAACAGCTGCAATGCTTCATTGGTGACACATGTGATATGTGTAGAGCTCGCATGCAAGCATGCCAGCTGTATGCCAAGCATGGAGCTACAGCAGGAGCCCCATGATCTGAAGCCACACTGTTTTTCTGCAGCGTTGGTGCAAGTTTGATTGCTCCGGATGTGTGCGGACCAATCATGCAAATTCAATGACAAGAAGTGAGCTACAGCGGCACCAGCACATTCTCCAAGGCCGCTCTGTGCATTGTCGAGCTGAAAGTCAACCCTGATGAATGCATAGCAGATATGCCATTTGTATGACAAGGATTGTCCTGGTGCAGCACCTGCACATCCTTCAAAGCCGTCCTTTTCATCAACAGAATGGGTGACAGCCAAAGTGCCTTGTTGATAACAGCTCTGACGTATGAGAATTTCTGCAAGTCCTCCTGGCCAGGCTGACCCTGAAACTGATCCACTTCTTGAGAGACCTGCTCCTGTGTGGTGGGATTCTTGCTCAGCAGGTACACGCAGTAGGCTAGGGTGTTGGCTGTGGCTCCATAGCCTGCCACGATCATGACAGATCTGTGATGCATGTGCCTTCACATGCAGGGCAAGCCCTGTGAGATGCAATCTGCATATGCAGCATTAGGTGTGTGTGATACATCATGCACATGCTGGATCAAAATCTGTGCCTAGCACTAGGTGCAACAGCCAGGATTACCATGTTGATCTGTGATGCATTGTGCCTGCAAATGCAAGGCAAGCCCTGTGAGAAAGAACCTGCATGTCTAATGTGAATATTCAACGCACTGTGCACATGCTACGTCAAGTCCGTGTTTAGTGCTGGCGCAACAGTCCGGACTACAATGTTGGTCTATGATACAATATGCTTGCAAATTTGGAGCAAGTAATGCGAGAAGCATGAGCAAATGCAGCATCAAGGTGTGCTTGCCCTCTGCATATGCAGCACTGGGGTCTGTGCCTAGCACTAATTGCAACAGTCAAGAACATGGTGCGCACTTGTGATGCAATGTGCTGGCAGATGTAGGGCAAGCCCTGTGAAAAGATCCGTATGTGCAAAGGTGTCGTCTGTTGTGATGCACTGCGCGTACCTCCTATGTTACGCAAGCCATGCAATCATCATGCAGAATTACCACAGACTGAAGAGTTTGGACATGCAATGCATGAAAGATGCTTGACATGCAACTCTGGCATGGAACTGAGATTTGAGCAAAGAACGTATGCATATACCCTGACAGGGCAGCATTTACAATAAGGCTGTTGTACCAGGAGTCTAGCAACCTGCTTGCATCTTGGACTTCACTGCCATCCAGCCTGCTTGCCACATAGTAAACAAAGGGATTGCTTACTACTGGAAAGATCCTCAGCTGGTTGACACCGCCTGTCAAGTAGTGGCATGTTACTATAATGTGTTTGAGATTTCTGGCCTCATGCCTGACAATGAGAAGGAAATGCACTTGACTTTGAGCTCGAGTTTGACAAATGCATGACGGTATAACGTGCTTTTCCTGTAACTGCAGATTGGGCTTGCTTTGCTTCTGTCAGAAACAGGTCTGGAGATGTATGCTTAGCAGTCAAATGCATATTGATGGCTGCAGCTGCATATATTCCAAAGCATGTCTGTTTCACAAGCTATGTGAGGGGAAGTGCGGTGAATGTACAGTGTATTGCAGCTAGTGAGAAACAGTGCAAGGCGGAAAAGACAAGCACAATTTACTAAATAGCCTGATGTTTGCAATTCCAGTCAGAGTGTTAGGCGTAGCTGCTTAAAACCACCCTACAGGTGTGCAGATAAGGCGGTTGGAATTGATGTGCAGATCAAGGACAGGCCTCCCTGTCCACCTCTGGAGCTCAACAGAGGGGTCTGCACGGCTGAGACTGCTAGACTGTGCTTCTTCACACAAGCACATGCTGTCTTAGGCCTATGACACTACGCACACAACTCTTTCCGACTCCGATACTAGTTTACGTTTCCGACTCTGATACGACATCGTTCCGGCATCCGTCCAAAGTCACCGATCGACTTCGGATCGCAACGGACCGGTTTAGGAAAGATTTCAGAACGTTTGAGAATGGCCATTTCTTATTACGATTTCGGATGTCCCAAGGAAACCAGACTCAGAACCTACACTTAGACTACCTATCTAACACAAACAGCTGCACACCTCCATTGGCAAAAGCCAAGATCCTATGACTACTTGCTGTAGCACTGCTGTGGTGTAGCTACCCATAAATCCTGATTGTACTGTAGAAATAACACAACTAGGATGTTAAACCTGCAGACTTGAAACCTACAGCTGCAAACTTCAAATTGGTGAGGTGCACTGCCCTCGAAAGACGCTTTACAGCAAAGATGTGCAAGTCAAGCTGGTCTGAGCCTAGGATAACCATCACTTAAGCCGTATCAACATGAAACAGCTTGCATTGCTGATGATCTGCTTCATCAGCTGCCTCACCACCGCTTTTTCTTCCACCGTAGATGACGGCCTCTCCTTTCAGATCATTCGCGTCCCATTCCGTCCATGGGGCTACCAATTCTGGCCTCTGTGCTGCCCTAGTATCGGCAAATCCGGTATACGTGGCACCTCTCTGGGCCGTCGTACAACCGTTGCTCCTTCTTGTAACACTTCCCTAGACGTATTAGTTCCAACGACATTTGCGGGGGCTGCTTGTGCACGTTGATCAACCGGTACACCAGCAACGCTTCTAGCGATGAGTAAAACCCGTATGCCCTCTGTCTTGTTAGGCACTGTACGAGGCCCTACATACTCTTTTTCGTCTTCGTAATACTTTAATGCACTGCGAATCTGGGCTATCGTGAGCAACGTTGGGTCGAACTGAAATGTTCCAAGCTCATCAGGTGTGTAACGACGTTTTTCGTCATAAATGATCCTCACAGGTGTTGTAGTAATAGGGATTGCAAGCATAAGACTCACCATATTGAGTTATACTGACCTTCTCGCAAAAGTTTACGTTTTATGTCCCAAAACCTTGCTCTTACAGCGTTGCTGTAAAGACGAAAGAAAGCCCTATGCGCATAACTAGGGTGCCTTCGGCCCCCTAGTTACCCGCTCCGGGCCTTAAACAGGGGTGTGTGTGTCTTTGTCGGGGGTCAAAGGGGGTTTTCTTTGGGTTATGTTGGGGTTTTCCTCTTTGATTACTTACTTACGGTAATTACGTGATTTTTTTGAAATGCTCCAGACAACTGATTTCCTGGGTTTTCTGTATAGTTTCTCTATATATATGTAATTAAGTAATTAAGTATATATAGGGTATAGTATAGGAATAGCATAGACAGAACAGGGTATTTGATAGAGAAACATAGATCTGTAGGGTTACAGTGAAAATTCTGTATGTGATTAGGGTATTGTTTAGGGTTTGATGCCACCCACCCACACACACGCATGCTTTACGTAATGAAGGTAGAGAGGGATGAGTCATAGTTACGGTAATACTAAATGAAGTTTAGCAACGTTTTTTAGTCCACTTCCACGAAATGGATTTCAGAAAAAGCTGTAAGTAGGTAACTACGACTAATGGTGATGACTAAGCCTCGTCTTCCAGAATCGTCTCTGCAGCAGTGATCCAGCCCTTATTCCTGAGAAGGTACATGATGCCCTCTATGCTAGGGAAAACCATGAGACCCCTCCTTGTGGTGCCTGCCAACTTGGCAGACTTGAGATCCGGGCCTAACTATACGAAATCCCTCCTGATGTCATCCTCCGTGTACCGCATCCAGCTTTGCCCCTTGAATCTAGCAGCCACACACGCACTGATGTGGTTGATGGGTAGGACACATTTGATGCCATTCCTCTTTCCTAAGTCATCTCGGAGTGTTGCCTTCTCATACTCCTCATCTAGAAGGTTCCTCATGGCTCGTGAGTTGTTGACCCTATGATGGAAGGTCCTGTCCTTATCATCCTCCCATGCCGTTCGCTGCTCGTAGTCATCACCCACCAAGCTAGGCACCTGAGCTGCACAATTAGGTTGCTCCAGAATTGCACTCTTGAGCCACTTGATGCTTGCTTGTTTAGTTTGACTAGGGCCCAAAAAAGGATGAAATAATAGGCCACCAAAGAGCAGCAGAAAGGTGGCTGTTGTTGCACATGCAATGCCAAGGTGCAGGTGGTCAGGCATGGCTTGAGGCCAAACAGTAGGATGCAAG